>Ga0334722_10001061_pt1 | contig 36126 bp, 76 predicted proteins | sample C3_bottom_MG_FD_207210 | JGI IMG/M metagenome (GOLD analysis project Ga0334722, IMG submission 207210) | Sediment microbial communities from Yellowstone Lake, YNP, Wyoming, USA - C3_bottom | ecosystem: Environmental > Aquatic > Freshwater > Lake > Sediment | place: USA: Wyoming | collected... | reverse complement strand
TGATGATGACCTTGTCTCTTTACCTTCCGATTACTCCTGTCCACCAGGTTCAGCAGATTACGAAGCCGTTGTCGAAAAATCTTCTATGGAAAACATAAATAACCTTGGTAATGGCTACGCTAGGGAGAATGCGCTGGTAAAGTACGGAGAAAATAGGGAAAAGCGGAGACAAAGGGATGGGTGAGGGTGGAAAAGGGCGAGGGACGGTGCCAGCCCGTCCCTAACTTAGTATTTATGTTTTTCAAAGTCATTTTTTATATATCTTACATAAATTTTTCTTAAATTATTAAGAGATTTATTGTAAAGCTCACAATAATTAGATCGTTTTATAAAGCCCGCCATAGTCAATTTATAAGTCGCTGGTTAAATAATTCCCACAAATTCCCCAATAATGTCATAAACTTGGTTTTTGCTTGCATTTCTCCTTTCTGCCAGGTACAAGTAAGCTGGGTAATTGCACAACTTTCCCCAAGAAAGGCGGAAACCATGCTGAAAGAACTGCTCGCCAGGCCGAAGGTCAATCAAAGTGCTGTGATCCGTGAACTTTACCGGATTCACGGCGACAAAACCAAGGAAGTTTGGGAAGCCAGCCGCAAGGCCGGGTTTTTCCGTAAGTGGCAGGCTCCAAAGAACTTGGAGAAACCCACTCAAAAAACCAACAATGCCCAAACTTTGACGCTCCAGGTGGCCGATCTGGAGCGGGTGAAGAGTATGAGCGCCTGGCGAAAGTGGCCAAACAACTAGAGGAAATTAGCTCTCTGGGCTAATTCCTTTGTTTTTAATCGCCTAATTTCTTGTGAGGACATTGCCGGTACTGATGCAGGGGCAACCTGATCTCCAAGGATCGGGGTTGGCGGCTTGGAATCTGCTGACGGGCACAGCGTCCTTTGTCCCTGCACCTTTTTCTCTGGTGTCCGATGGTCAAGGAAAAAGCTCCTGTCTATTCCTGGCACTTCCACAACGAAGTGTACCAGTCTTTAATGGGTTCTTACGACGTGGATTTGGCAAAACATATTCTACAAGATAAACCCCGCCAGCCAGTTCAAGCGAATATCAAAGAGTTAGCGTCTTGGGTGAAGCGCCCCTGGACTGACAAAGAAGGCGTAACTCATATGATTATTGGCCATTGTGTCAAGTGGTCTGAGCTTGACGCCGATCCCTTCAAGTTTGATCTCTCTTTCCCCATTATCGCCGTGAGAATGAAAGGCAACATTTGGCCCATTGACGGCTGGCATAGGATCGCTAAGGCTATCGACCAAGGTCTTGAAGCCCTACCAGCGCTACTACTAAATGTCCAAGAAAGCAAGAAGGTTAAATTGCCATGAAACGCCCCCGTAGCTCAATTGGATAGAGCAACGGATTTCTAATCCGTAGGTTCCGAGTCCGAGTCTCGGCGGGGGTAGTCCTAACAAAGAAAGGAACAGTCTTATGAACAAGGCTCAATTCATGAGTGTCGCCAAGCCCTTGAAGGTGGAGATTGAGGGAATGCCACAGCTGACTACTGTTATGGAGTTTAGTTCCGGCAACTTAGGCTGGAACGCCAATGGGAAAATTACCATCGAACTGCCTAATGGCGAGAGCGTCTATTGCCAGCTGGGCATGAACATCACCGTCATTAACAGCAAAAAGTGGGCAAATGGCTAAACGTGGTCGGAAACCTTGCTCTCCACGCATCTTTGATACTCTCTCAGAGTGCGTACAAGCTGCGCCACAGAAGTATAGCGGTGAGATTTACAGAGTTGAACTGTTAGGTCAAGTTAAATACTTATGGGCAACTTCAAAGTCAAACTCTGTTCGTCTTGCTGCCTATGGGTTAGGAGCAACTTCAATCAAGGTGTCTGTGAGTGATGTAGTAGCCGCTGTAAAGGAAGGTGAAGTATGATTACCGTCAAGCAAGCAAGAGAGTTAGTCCTGGCCTACTTTGGTTTGAAGGCCAATGAAGGGAAGCTCTTAGGTGCAAGCCTGGATCATAAGACCTATGTCCTGATCCAGTCTCGTCTAATCAAATGGCTGCATCTAATCTCTGCAAAACACATGGAGAATGTGTACGGCTCAGATTACAGCTCCAATCCGCTCCTGCCTGATGATATTGACGCCGCTACCTATTTATCATTAGAACAAAGCAAAGAATTCATTGTCCGGTTAAAGGAACTGCCATGAACAAAGAACCCTTGAGACAAAGACTGAAGAATCGTATTGCAGCACAGAAGCGGCACTTGAAAAAGGTTGCTGTTGTCCATGATGATACAACGGCAATCGGATACGCCACGGTTGCTGGCTATAAGAAAGCAGTTAAAGAGGAGATTAAGTTTCTTACTTACCTTTTGGATCAATAAAAACAAAACTACCCAGCCGACCAAGTTTCCCTGCTCGGCGAGGTAGTATTTTATCTCTTTTTTCATCCTTCTCGCATAAAGCAAGACTGACGGAGGCGTTGCCCCAAGGATGAACTAATTAGTCCGGTGTTTGATTACTTTAATCTAAGGTGGAAAACATACAAGATGCTTATTTCGAGTCCAACTTTCGGCGTTCAAACTCAGCCGTCCACAGTAGTTCGTTTCATCAAACTTTGATCGAAGTTATTTATACACGAAATTAAAAATTTTTTCAAGAGGACTTATTTTTTTCTTTTAATTCGGATTTGGAAGTTTCCAACGACGCAACTGCTTCGTCAATGGCATGAATTAGTCATCGCTTTCTGAGCCAGCCACGATAGCTTTCAAGTTTGGCTTTGTCCAAGATTTGCGCCAAAGTGTTTTCGTCGGCCAGCATGGTTCGTCCTCCTAAGAAAAGTTCATGAATTCTCCACAAAGTACCGAATTTTGACGTTGGGCTTCCACTGAAAGAGTATACCTTATTTTCCTTCGGCTTGCAAGTTTCTGAGGAGATTGCCTTAACTGACGAAAGGAAGGCAGTTTATGACACCCTACAAGATCAACCGCAAGTACAAGCCCCGCATACTGGCAAATCTGCGGAAGATTGCCGAATTGCTCTCCAGTCATGGTTTCAAGGTCTCAGGACCGGATGACATGACTGATGAGGACTACTCCTATTGGTTGCTTGTCGAGAAGGATCAAATGATTGACATTCGTTTCACCATTCTTGAATCGGAACACAGCGACGGGGAAGTTGGTGGCGTGAACTTCGCCTGTGATATAACGGAAGTGAGTGGGCGAACTTTAGGGGGAATTTGTCCGTTCAATTATACCAACAAAGTTTGGGTGCCCCGAAAGGATGAAGCGGCGATTGAAGAGCGCTTTAAGTTGCTTGAAGATGCGGACATTAACGGCATAGTGGACTGTTGTTCATCTTGACGATTGAGAGGACATTGCCTAGAATATAGTTGGTTCACAACTATTTTTTCGAGGGAGTCTTTTATGAGCGTACTGGAAGACTTCAGCATGAATGGATCAAGTCGGCGTTTCCTGCTCGTTCTTGAGAAGCTGTCCCAACGGCAGCTTAATGAAGGCAAGATGAAGCGCCAGCTGGACTATATCCGGCAATCCGTTATGCGCAATCGGTCACGTCGGTTCCGGGGCAGCATTCGGGACATTCAGGGGCCAGTCGTGGTTGACAACTGCGGGCAGCAAATGTATCGCTACACGGCGAAATTGATTGTCCGCAAGGAAGGCGAAGCACGGAGCGAAGAGAAATTGATCGAACAATTTGATGCCTGCAAAGCAGTGGTTCATCGTTCCGCCCAACAGGAAGGCTGGTATATCCAGTCCGAAGACATTTCTGGTTTGGCCGGTTCTGACATTAACCCACTTCTCCTTGAATCAAAACAGAAACAAATTGCCAAGTTTAACCAAAACTTGGAGCTGGAAATCCCGAACCTCACCGATGAAGTGCGCAAACAATATCTCGGTCATTTGTTTGAGCGAGATAGTCAGATTGCAATTATCCACAACTCGGTGCTCACGGCTGTTCGGACTAAGTTTAACAAGCGCCGACACGGAGTTTTATATGGCCCGGCAGGGTGCGCTAAATCGGAACTATTAGTAGCGCTCAAGAATTTTTATGGCGGCGATCAAGCGGTGCTGGAATTGGATGCTACTACTTGTTCAAAGGCTGGGTTGGAAAAATTGTTGCTCCGCTTGGCAACCGAATCCTGCCTTCCGCCGATGATGTTTATGGAAGAAATTGAAAAGCAGAGCCCCGAAACGCTTCATTGTCTCTTGCAAATTATGGATTCTCGCGGTAGGATTGAACGCACACTGGCGACGACGGGAAAGACTTCTGCTTCGGCGAAATTGTTGGTCTGGGGCACCTGCAACGACGAAAAGTTGCTCAAGTCCTTTATGCGTGGGGCTTTATGGAGCCGCTTCTGCCATCGGGTGTACTGCCCCCGGCCCAACAAGAAACTTATGAAGAAAATTCTTTCCCGCGAAGTCAAAGAGATGAACGGCGACGAAAAATGGATTGAACCGGCGCTGGAATTTTGCTATACTGAGTTAAAGACAAATGATCCCCGCGTTGCCTGTGCATTACTGGACGGCGGCGACGGTTTGATTGACGGCAGCTATCTGGATCATTGGCGCACAATCATTGCGTCCAAGGAAGCTGACAACCCGATGGAGAACGATATCATTGATGAGATGTTAGGGGACTGATGGTTGGCGGGAAGCGGTATCTGCTGATGGGCGACAGTGGATGCTCCTGGTGTATAGCAAGCACACGCCAACCGCCCGCCCTGTAGCTCAAAGGGGTAGAGCATAAGAGACTTCTGAGTTTCTTCAGTGTTAGGTTCGATTCCTAGCCAGGGCGCTTTTCAACCTCTTACAAAAAGGAACCTTGCCATGAAAAAAGAACCGCTCCGCTCCGAAGAAGAATTCGACGAAGAGGACGATTTCGACACAGAAGAAACAGACGAAGATGAAGAAGATAGCGAAGATGAACTCGAAGATGAAGAAGATACAGAAGATGAAGAAGATTGGGAAGATGAAGATGAACTCGACGACGATGCCGACGCGGAAGAAGATGAGGATTGGGAAGACGAAGAAGAGGAAGAAACTGAATAGTCCCTAGCAAGCAAGGCACCCGCGGGGGGACACCCTGGCTCTGGAGCAATCCAGAGCCAGGGTTGATTTAATTATATGAAGATTTTACTAATAGATGATTTGAAGACCTTTCCTAACTGCACAATCTGCCGAACCTACGACGCTGGCCTGGCCGCTCTCTCTTCCGAGTCGTGGGATTTACTCCTGCTCGACCACGATTTAGGCGAAGAGAAAACTGGCTATGACTTATTATGCTGGCTGGAACAAAATCCGCAATTTGTTCCCAAAGATATTCAGATAGTTTCCCTTAACGGAGCGGGGCGGGATAAAATGCAGTTAGTTGTCCGAAACTTATTTGAGAGGACATTGCCAAGGAGGGAATGATGCGGAAGTCGATCAAGCTGGATAAAGAGCTTGAAGCCGAACTGACCAGGGAGTTGGATGCTGCCTGCGCTGGCGTTATTATCAGTACCACTCGCCTTACTCCCAAACCAATCAACATTGCCTTACCAGCTGAGCGGAAGCGCCGCAACATCATTCGTGAAAGGAAAGACAATGTTGAAAGATAGTCTGAAGCGAAAATTGCTGGCCTACGCACAGTCAGAGGGCACTACCTTGCAGGCTGGCTTGCGTGATTTTCTTACTGATCTGCGACATCTCGCTGATAAGTTATCGCTGGATTTTGAGGATGCAGTCGTAGGGTCAGAAGCATCTTATAACGAAGAAATCAGCTTCTTCGTGGTGCATCGCAAGACTGGCGAAACCATGAAAGACGAATTCGCCAGTGAGAGTGACGCCTATAGATGGCTGAAGAATGCCTGCAAGAACGGCAAAGTAGTGCCGGCCTGCATTGACGAATACGCCATTGAGAAAGCCGAACTGTGAGGACATTGCCAGTAACTAAGAAAGGAGAACTGCAATGGGAATGGGTTACGGAGCGAACTACGCTGAGACGATTGAATGGACAGGGATCAAGGAAATCTGCCCCAAGGAAACCGCCAATCTGGAAAGCGTGTTGGATAAGTACGACACGAATGTACAAAATCTCGCCAGAGCGGTTCAGGACGAGGACGATGATCGTATCCTTTGACGGCTACGAAGGCGACGAAGAACTTGCCATTGCCGCCATCAAGGATGCCTTGGCCGCTCTCCAATCCGCCTTCATGAAAGCAACGAAGGTCGGCAAGTCCCGTCTGGAACTTTTCCTGGGCTACCACGACGAGGAGTCTGGTGATCGCTACGATGATGTGAGCGGTGTCTACTGGTCAGTGGTCGGCGCGTACCAGCTTTCTGGGGCTGGTAAGAAGTATCAGGATTACATCGAGCGCAAGTTCTTTGTCTCTTTTGGGTAAAAACCATGAACACAACGGGAATGACTGTCAGACTGGAGCTGGGGCGGCGTGACTTTACCCCAGACTTTGAGCTTACGGGCAGTACGGCAGACTTGCTCTGTCTGATACAAGCCCTGGAGCGGTGCGATCTTGAACATCTGCCGCCCAATTTCCCGCAATTGAAACAGGAATTGTGCCAGCTGTTAAAGACGGTTCGAGCACGAAAGGAATAAAATGAACGCCACCCTTACCGCCTGTGACAAGGATTCGTCAGCTGGTTTCGTCAAGTCCTATACTTTCGGGAGTAAGGAAGAATTTCTTGAAATCTATCAGGAATTCAAGAAAGAAATTCCATTTCGCCGTTGGTATGTTGAAGTTGAGAGCGAAGACGAAGCTACTGAGCTGTTGGTCGAAGAATGGTGGTCTTCTGAGGACATTGACTAACATAGCGAGTGATTAACTTTTCTCTCTGGTTTGGAGTAAAGTAATGTATCTTCGCTTTGCCAATCCCCAAGTGGCTGACGAAAAGGCCATGCTCATTTACGGCATTTCAACCACGCGAGAATCGGACGACACCAAGAGTATCGGCAAGTTCGGCTCTGGTGCCAAACACGCGGTTGCCCTCTGTCTTCGGGAAGAGCTGCAACCAAAGATTTATTTGTCCAATTTGTGCATGGAGTTCTCCGCTCAACCTATCGTGGTGGACGGCTACACCTACAACCAAGTCCACGTTCACTATTCCGGCAAGGACGAAGACGGCAAAACTCGGAATAGTTCCCGTTCTTTGGACTATGTGATTGAGCATGGTCAGGACGATTGGACGGGTCTGTACATGGCGCTGCGGGAATTCTCCAGCAATGCCATTGACGGGGCGATTCGGGCTGGATCGTGGGAGAAGGCGATCATTGAACTGGTGCCGGATAACAAAGTCCGTGCCAAGACCGGCTGGACGCAAGTCTTTGTGCCAGTGAGCCTTGAGGTGCAGAAGTGGATGATGGAGATGCCCAAACGGTTCCTGCATTTCTCGGAGCCTGATTCCTTGGGTAGTACGGCCATGTTGCCCAAGAAGGACAGGAACTTGGTGTACCGGAATCGTGGGCCGGTTGTGTATCGGCGGGGCGTATTGGTGCGGGAGCTGGAAACTCTGCCCAGTCTGTTTGACTACCAGCTGGAAGAGCTGGAGATTGATGAATCCCGAAACTGCGATGAATACAAGGTTCGTGCTGCTTGTGCTCGCGCCCTGGCCGATGCGCCACCGGAAGTGCTACGAACTATCTTTCTCGCTCTCGCCAAAGGTGAGCTGTATTGGGAATTTGACCTGGACAGCTATTATCTTCTCCCGACCAATAGCGATGATGCCGAAACTATCAAGAAGCGCAAGCTGAACTGGCAGCTGGCCTGGAGCGAGGTATGCGGTGATGCAGTTGCGGCTTCCGCCCTAACTGCTGACCGAGTAAGTAAAAAGGGCAGAACGCCGATCCTGATTAGTTCTCAACCCTTGCTCTCGGCAATTCGTCGATACGATGTGCCTTGCGATTTTGGGCTGATGGACAAAAACGAACAAAAAGGGATTGACATTTTTGACGCCACATCCGATGCTGTTTCTGCCGTGAACCTTGTTTGGGAGAAAATTGTCGGTGTTGGTATGAACTTCGGCAAGGCGCAACCAAAGGTAAAGTGTTTCCGAAAACTTACCGATGGCGGCGCAATGCTACTGGGTTATCAGGAAGGTGACACAGTTTATATCAACATTGACATTGCAACAGGTGGGCGGTGCTATGAACTTTATAACACGGCCTTCGAGGAACTTGGACACTACGTTTCAGGGGCAACTGATTTCACCAGAGATTTCCAAAACTTCCTTGTCAGCGTGGCTGCTCGCCTGATGGTGAAGAGCAATTGAGGACATTGCCGGATATATCAAGCTGATCCGATTTAGGAAGGAATAAGATGCACACAATTCAGGTAAAGTTGTACGAATACAAAGAACTTTCTCCCAAGGCCAAGCAAAAGGCGCTGGAATGGATGCGGGAAGGAAACAGCGTCGATACACTTGAAGAGGATTTCAAATACGCGCTTCACGAAGAATTCGGCATTAGTGGCGTTGAAGTGAATTGGAGATTGAGCTATTGTCAAGGCGACGGAGTTGACTTTCACGGCCATTTGGACATGGACGTATTCCGAGCCAAGCACAAAAAGTGGAACAAGTTCTTCAGGAAGCTGGAGAAGAAAGATAATTCTACTGTCTGGATCGAGATTCGCCACGAAGGCCATTATCATCATTGGAATTCAATGGTAGTGGACGTGGGGACGGACAGTTTTGACGATCACGAAGAGATTGTTGAAATTCAGGAGTATGTCCAAGATTTGTGCAAGGAAGCAAGCCGCCGACTAGAGAAGTTGGGCTACGACGAAATTCAGTATCAGAACAGCGAAGAGAACCTTGCCGAAGTAGCGAGTATCAACGGCTGGTTGTTCGAGGAAAGCGGGAGGCATTCTAAGTTTTGTAAAGAGGAGTTTGCCGTTACTCCCGTTGAACCCCGTAAACGACGAAACATTGTTCGGAGTGAGCGATGAAGAGAGCGGAATTTGAAGCTGCATTGCCAGCAACCTTTGCCAATGCACCTGGCTGTCCCTGGCGCTACGTTGGAGAGGAATTTGGCGAGAGAGTGTATTATCTCCGCGTACAGCCGCAAGGGATAGTTTATATCAAGGTGCGGGTTGATGGCAAGGTCATTCGGGCGTGGCTGATTGACCAAAACGGAGAGCTTCTTTCCTATAACATCGTGCAGCAGAGCGAGCCGAAGCAAATGCTGGCCATGCTTCACAGGTTGGCGGAATTGTCTGGCTATCTCAAACCCTGCATCAAGTGTGGGAGAATGATGCGGATTGGGCAGAGCGAGAAGAAGGACGCCAAGAGAGGACAATACTTCTTATCGTGTTTGAAGGCGTGCGATCAACTGGAATGGATACAGGAGTAAAAAACATGGAGACCGATCTTCAGAAGTCTGTTCTGACGGCCCGCGATTCTTGGAGCGATTTGTTCCCGGACGGAGTCGTTCTCTGGCGGGAAGTTCACTTCGATATCAAGGGCGAGAAGTACCGCGCCGAACTGGCCGACGTGGATTTCGAGAAAACCCACATGGGCCACTGGCTTTGTCGCATTCAGATTCCCGGCGAGTATCTTTACGAGCCGGAAGTTTGCAGCAACAAGAACGGCCTGGTGGTCTTCGCTGACCGAGAGCCGCCGAAGGACTGGACGCATCTGGTGGTTTCGGGGCGCGGCAAGACGATCCAGAATCCCGGTGTTCCCGGCCCTGGCACCTGCATCTTCGCCAAGGTCGCGGAGCCGTTCCCGCTGGCGGATTACATGGACTTTCGGAAGAAGCTCTTCAAGCTGTGCTGGCGAATCGATCACGGCAAGCTGGAAGGCAGCTTCGACAATATCCTCGACCAGTGCGACAAGGTCTGGCTGCCCGATTTCCGAGGGAACGAGCAGCGCTTGATCTTGCGGCGCAATGAGGACAGGGAAAACCTCATGGATTACTGTCACGCCGGCCCGCCCACTGACGACGCCGAAGGCAGTGGCGATGACGATGAGGTTTTCGAGGAGATTGCCTGAAACCTGGCGGCTGACTGATAATCCTTAGCACTGGGTACGCTTCCCGAAAGGTGCCACGCCCACCGAAGGCCAAGGTGGAAACGAGCGGAGCGAATCACAGCCGCCTTCTTTTTGAAAGGAAACACCAATGAAAGTCGTCAGCATTCCGAACCACGATTCCGGTTTGCTTTGCAAGGTGCTTGGCTGCAAGAGCCCGAAGCGCAAGGGCAAGGTCAAGCAGAAGGGCAGTACGCCGAAGCGCTATGCTTTTTGCCCGAAGCATTCCGGCTTGCGCTGCCAGCTGCCCAAGGCCAACTACAAGGACTTGCGGGACAGCAAGGAAAAGGTGCTGGATTTGACTGTCAAGGAAGTTGCCCAACAACTCTCCGCATGAGGTAAACCATGCCCGTCAAGCGCTGTCCGAAGTGCGGCAAGGGATGCGGGCCGAGGCTCAAAATCTGCGAGTGCGGCTATCCCTTCGTCGCCGGAGCAAAGAAGGAACTGGAAAAAAAAGCTCAAGAAGAGGCTGCCGAACAAGAAGAACAGCAAGAAGAGAAGATAGTTTCTAGCAGCGTTTTGGGCAACTACGGCGCAGGATTTGCAAGGGTGTGGGTGCCGGGAACAGGGATGCCGGGGGTGAATGCCAGGAAGCTAGTTCCGGTGCGCCCCCCTGAAGAAATTACTGAGAAAAATGTCCGAGAATGGATTGAAAAATGTCAGGATTCAGCGTACAAGTATCGTGAGGTCTACACTCGTCACGCGATGAAATGGATGACGAGTGATTGCTACGGCCAAGGCGACACTGAAAAGAGGCAATTGCTCCGTTCTTTGGTTGAACGGATTATGGCCGAAGACGAAGCAATTGAGGAGATTGCCTTGATAGACTGTAGCAACGAATGTCAGGAAGCGGTTTCCTGATGACACGAACTACTCAGTCCAAGGAGTGTTCAATGTCTCAAAAGATCGAGTCCGTGAAGCTGTCAGGCATCACCGGATATGCCTTTGACGGCGGCAATCGGCGTGGCTTCCCCTGGAAGAACCTGGCCGAGAAGTGGGTGCTTTTCCGGGAAGAGCTGCGCAAGCCGCCTGTCGAGGGCGAGGAAGGCGCAGAGGACTTCGAGCCCGACAAGCGGGGCGTCTTGAACGAGCTGGTTTTCGGTGAGAGCGCCACCGAAGAAAGCATGAAGAAGTTCTGCAACTTTTTCCGCAACCATGAAGCCGAGACCTGGGGAATCGCCCAGAGCATCTGCGACGTGGACGTGCGCTCCCCAGTGGAGTTGGTTCGTACCGAAGAAGGCAACAAGATCGTCACCGGCGCTCACCGTTTCGTCGGCGCTTGTATCCGGTATGTCCTGGCCGTTCTCGCCAAGAGCCCGGACCCGATTGACACGATTCGGGCGACGTGGGTGAATGAGTCCGACAAGGAAAAGTTGAAGGACTTCTCCAACATCGAGAACATTCACCGCCGCGAACTGCTCAAGTCGTCGTTGGCGCGGCAGGCTTACGAATACCACTTGCGGGAACTGTCTGATGAGGTCATTGCGGGGCGTCTCTCCCTGCCCAATGGCCGGCAGAAGGTGTGCCAGTATCGCAAGGTGTACGAGTATTGCGTCGAGAACAACAAGATGCACCTGCTGGATCGGTGGGACGCTGGGGACGTGACCCTGGACGGCTTGATGAACCTGGCGCGCGGCAAAAAGAAGGAAGGCAAGTTGGCCCGCAAGAAGACCCGCACCCGCACCATGCAGTACAGCCGCGCCTACGAAATCTACACCAGCAACGAGAAGCTGGAGGCGCTGATCGACGGCAAGGATTTCAAAGGCCCGCTGGACGCGGTCAAGTACGGAATGCGGATCGTCATGCAACAGGCCGACAAGGATGCCCCCGACGCGGCCACCGGCAAGCCGCCCAAGGAAAAGAAGGCTCCCGCCGAGGAGGAGCAAACCGAAGTCGCCTAACTCCGTTGTTGGGGCGAGATAGTTCCTAGCAATAGGACTATCTCGCCTTTTTTCATGGGGATACGTTAATGCTGGACAAACTTCCACTGGTTCAGGAAATCTTGAAGAAGGTCTTTGCTGACCCGCCAGAAGCAAAATATGAATGCTCTCCCGATGGCAAAGAGTGGTACTTCTGGATCGGCCCGTTCACCATCTCTAGCTACGAACCGGGAATTTCCCATATACCGGAAATATATGTTCTTGAAATCTCCAAAATAGTTCATAATTATCCTCACGAACCAGACTATGCTGACGTCGAAGAGATTGCCATAAATCCCTGCTTTGCCGGGATTTTAGTCCGGCTAATTGAGGAGATTGCCAAGTACCAAGCAAACGGTTTCCTTGACCAGTTGGCAGTGAATCAGCAGGCACAGGAAAGCGGACTATGATTACGCGAGATAAAGTCTTTCACTTCGTAGCCGAATTGGCCCAGAAGGGTTTTGATCTAGGCTATGACGGCAACTCCACCGGCATCATGATTACCAACGTCCAGGGTAATGTGAACCTGTCCCTTTCTCGCATGAGCCCCAAGGAAGCCGACATGTGGCTGCGTGCCTACTTGGTCGGTTACACAACGGGAGCAAAAAATGTCCGAGCTACTTGAAACGCTGCGCAAGGTTCATGACGAAGGAACTGCACAGGTGATCGTCAAGCAAATGCAAGACGAATCGCCTTGCCAGGATTGCTTTGAAGCGATGGCCGGGCTGATCGTTGACGGCACTGCAAAGGCATGGCTGGACACACAAGGTCAGCTGGTGATCGGGATGGCGTATACGGCGAACTAGGGGAAAGGGGGCTCTGATAGGTAACAGGCCGAGTGGTGGAACTGGTAGACACAAAGGACTTAGCAATTTGAGCCGTTGCATTGGAAACTGGCGACGGGATGCGCTCAAATTCGGTGAACCCTGAAATGGCAACACCGAGCGAAGTCTTGTTCTTGGAATAGTTATAGTGTATAAGTTTCTTATGTGTCTACCCTATATAGGGTATGAAACTAAGAAAATATACACAACAGCAGTTAGAAACTGCTATAAAAAATAACTATTCACTTGCGTCTGTTCTAGCCGAGTTGGGACTTGTTCCTGCCGGTGGAAATTATGAGGTATTGAAGAAAGCCATCGCCTACTTTCATCTTGATACTTCACATTTCACTGGACAAGGACATCTCAAGGGCAAAACTCACACTTGGACGCTTCGACCTTTACAGAAAGTTCTGGTAGTCGGAAATTTAGAATGTACTTTCCGACTAAAGAAGCGACTAATAAAGGAAGGGCTAAAAGAAAGAAAATGTGAGAATTGCAATCTTGAGAGTTGGCTTGATTGCCCAATGCCACTTGAACTTCATCACAAAGATGGTGACAGGAAGAATAACCGGCTAGAAAACCTTGCTCTCTTGTGTCCTAATTGTCACAGTCAAACTGACAATTATAGAGGGAAGAACAAGAAACGTGTAGAGACTTGACGGGTGCGGCCTACGGTGGATACCTATGGCCAAGATAAAGTCCAGACCACAAACCAAAATGGGTAGCGAAAGCTATAGTGGTAAGAAAATCCTTTGGAGCGTAAGCTCCGTGCGAGTTCAAATCTCGCCTCGGCCATTTGTTTTAGAGGACATTGCCTTTACCTAAAGTGAAAAGGAGCGCACAGATGGAAGGCATGGATTTGATTTATCACACCTTAGTTCTTATCAAGATGATCCACGAAAACAACGCCTGTGGAGCGAACTATCTTGATGAGAAAAACCAACTCGTCAAAGAGCAAATCAAGCTCGCGCCCAAGACCCTGGAACAGCTCAACAATGCTCTGCTCGAAGCTGAGATTCGATACAAACAGGAGTTAAGCAATGCAAGCAAAACTCCGCAAGGCACTTAAAAGCAAGAACTTTGTCCGTCTTTTGAAGTCAGGCGGCAGGACAATTGAGGAGATTGCTAAGTTGTTTAGCGTCTCCCGTTCTACTGTCTATCGCTGGATCAAAAAATGAAGTCTCCCTTCGTCAAGTTTTCCTGTGGCTGCATCGGTATCTCGCTAGATCGGCCCAGCGAAATGATTGTTGGCTGCACGGATTGTTTGGTTGTTTATTGCTGCGATAGTGTAGGCGGCGAGGGCACCACTTTTCATATCCGTCCAATGGAAGACAAAAAAGTTCAAGAAGCTGTGCCACTTGATGAGGAATATGCCCTTACTCTCATTGGTCGGCTTACCCTGATCGTCGGGATGGGCTTTCAATTCATGGATGTTCTCCACAAACTTGACTGTGGAAATAACTCTGTCGCGGAGTACCGAAAATTATGAGCGAGTATCAAATCACAGCTACGGCCCTGGCGCAAGTCGAACAGCGCCTTACTGTCCAGGCCAACAGCGCCAAGGAAGCCGAACAGCTTGCCAGAGAAAAACTGAGTGACGGTGTTTGGAAATATCAAGGAATTGACGAAGGCACTCTGGAATTTGAAACCCTGCCCGCAGAAAAAGCAAGTGGCAAGTTCGTTAAGGTTGAGTACGATCTAAACTACGCTGGTGGGAACTATTCCAGTGTAGGAGAGTTCGCCTACATTCCTTTGGAACTTTCAAAACACATTGGCACTGAACGGGCTTTTGAGCAAACTACGGGATATGATGCCGTCCATATCGTACATTGCTCGGAAGACGAATTGTACGATATGAACGGCAACTTGATCGAAACGTAGGCAAAGTCGCTGCGCCGGTAAAGGGCAGAGGCTTATAGGCGCAGGAAGAAGCCTCGTCTACTTTGCCGAGAACAAGGAGCAATTACCATGACCAGGAAAGCCATTTGGGTTGCATCATACCGGAACAGACATGGCGAAGATGTTTGGGTTTTTAGTTCAGAGGACATTGCCTATAAGGTCATGGCTGAGATTGTCCTTGACAATCTCAGCGAATTGAATACCTCGAATGACAGGGTCGCCATTTGCAAAGCCTACCAGAAGGGCGACTATAGCGAAGTCATTGCCCTTTACAATAGCTGCTTCGAGGATAATTTGGAAGAAGAGATCGGGATTCAGAAGATGTGGTTGGACCAGGGCCATAGCAAGAAACCCCGCAGTGTTGCCAAACTCCTAAAGGAAGAATCATGAGCCAATTCATCGTTTCGGTTCGGATTCCCGTTGAGGCCAAGGACGCCGGGGATGCACAGCGCAGAGTGCAGGCGCAGCTGCCGAAAGCCTGGCACGCGCTGGTTTCCGACATTGAATATAACAGCCTAAAGAAGCCTGTACTCTCGCCGGAAATTATCAAGTTCTTTGAAGGCGAGATTGAGAACAACGAAGCCGACCCAGAGGGCACCACGCTCTCTAATGCCGAGTGCAGCTTGATCCAGATGCCACAAGATATTCTGGCGCAGGCTTGTCACGTCAAGAAAACGTTGAAACTCAAAAAGAACATTGAGCGCGAACTGGACGCCCTGATCGCCAAGTACGGCTGCGCCACCACTCTCGAAACCCTTCTCCCGGATGACTAACTATGGACCCTGATTTTGTTTACAAGCGAAGTGGCAAAGGCATGATGCTAATTCCTCAAAATCCCATAGCGATGGCCTTCCTTAACGGGAAGATGTCGCAGAAGGATGAGGCCCTGAGATTGGGTTACGCCCTATTCACTCGCACCTATGGCAATCAGGCTGTTGGTCGGCTCAAGGGTGAAGGCTTTAGTGTCGTTGACGGCAACGGCAAAGCTATCTGAGGACATTGCTATGGCACCACAAATCAACTTCTGTTTTCAAGGTTGGGTTCGTGGAGCTGTCGTCAGGGAGGCTGCGAATCAGCATGGCGAGAAGGTGGACGTTTCCAAGATGTCTGCCAAGGCGCTCGTCCAAAAACTCAAGAAAGGCCAATTGTTCGTTTCTCTCAGTGACCTTTTGTGCGAAGGCGTCAAAGAGGAAATCGAACTATCTGACTTTGAGGAGAACAAATGACCAAGAAAGAGAAGGCGAAGCGGAAACCCGATGAATACTACGTTGACGTGCTGATCCGCGTCCATGTCAAGTGCAAGGGCGAACCGGAAGAAGCTGTCAACGATTGCCAATATCTAATCACCGGCACCGGCAGTACCCAGATTCTCAGAACTGAGATGATGGATGTCCAGTGGGCTGGCGACGTGGGCAAGGCCAATGAGCTGCTTCATCGGGGGGATGACGGCACTGGGCGGGACGCCATTATCTCGCACGGAGATTAGCATGGACAAACACCAGCTAATTTCTGAGATAGTTTCACTTTCAAAGAAATTAGATGAGGAGTTTGCCAATACTCCTGCGGTGAGGCATGAGCTGGCAGGAGAGCTTCACCGGCTAAATCCACCAGGGCTAAGGAGGCTCTACGATCTTTTAGCGCTGGCAGTGATTCTGAAAGGAATCAAAAAATGTTAATTCATACCATTTCCTTTGACAGCCTGAAGAAACTTGTCCCATTGGAGACGAAGAGTTTCCTGAAACTCTGCAAGAAGCACTACGTCGATTCTGATGATTTCATTACGGCCTATAATCGGTGCGATTCCAGCTTCCTCCCCATTGGAGTGAAGAGCGCAGAAGTCTTTGACGTTCTTTGCTCTGCCTTCGATGCGCTGAACACGGCCTTCATCAGATACACAACCACGTCCAACGGCAAGTACAGGTACTATCTGGAACTTGAACCGCAATTTAACGACGATGAGATGGAGGGAAAAGGTGCATATCTGCGGGTGCGGTTCGGCTTGATCCTGAGTCCTGCTGCTGAGAAAATCAGAGGCTACCTGGACAAGTTGGATTTAACCGTGGTCAATACTCCCGATATTTGGGAAGAAGAAACCAAGTTGACGGGAGTGGGCAAAGACGCACCTTTCGGTTTTCAAAATCGAAGAAGATAACGGTGGCGTACAGTCCGTTTTTCTCTGCCGTTAAAGTAGTGTAACTGAGGACATTGCAGGAGAAGTCATGGACAACAACGAGAAAAAGACTGTCGCCAAAGCTACCATCCACAACAAGCTGCTGGAGCTGGGCGCAAGCCTGGACTCTGCGCACCATATCAACGGCGAGTTCGTTGACTGGCGCATTGACTTCGAGCGGGCTTATGGCGGCTCCTATTTTCGTGAAGATTCAAGCAAGCTCTATGTGGTCGTCCAGCATCACTGGAGCAGCAATGCCCGTCCCAAGATGTTCAAAGAGAAGAAGGGCGTTCTTGACATTGCGGCCATTGCCGCCTACCTGATTGACCAGGCGAAACAGCTGGTGGCGGCTCGGCTGCGCATCGAAGAGAGCCAGCGCCTTCACTCACTGGCCAAGGATGAATTCCAGGCCATTCTCTTTCGTCAACGGATCGGGGCTTTCGGCCCGCTCTCCTGTACGAATGGCAAGTTTGAAATCCAGCTCAAGTATTTGACCGCGCAGCAGGCGGAGAAGGCGATTGCAGCCTTGATCGCTGCTGGTATCGTCCAACAAACGGAGATTAAGAATGAAGACAACGTATCTGCTTGATGCGGTTGCTCCGAAATACGGCTGGGTTTATGCTGCGGACTATTTTCCGAGGACATTCCATTACAAACGTGAAGCCAGGGAACGTGCCAAGGAAGTTATCGCTGCTGGCGGAAAAGATGTGCGGATAATTACTATTTCCACTCAAGGGCGAAAGGTGGAGTTCATCAAATGACACCACAAGAAATCCAATTTGAGCGGCTGAAACTCTGTCAATATAACGACATGGATGGAAAGAAAGTTGCTGCGCTGCTGGAGAAAGAAAAGAAACGCTGGAAGGCGTTCATGCTGTGCCGGGTTGATTATCACGAACTGATTGAGCTTCGGGACATGGCGAGCGGCATCCTGAATACCGATACGCTCTTTATCCTGACCGAAGAGAAACACATTGATTTTTTAACAACCGCCTTCAAGAAACTGAGCGCTGACGAAATCGGCTATATCAATTCCAAGAACGAAGCCTACGGCGTGGCCTCCGACCCGGACAAATTCTGGCAAGTGTTCGGGGGCGGTTTGGAGTCCGGCCAGGTTGTCATGCGCATTTGGTGGGATTGAAAAAGGGCTTGACTTTTTTTCGGAAATAGAGGACAATGCCTTTTGAATCGGAGTCACCTGCCGGGTGGGCCGGACATTTCCGGCAGCCAAGTGGTGAGATAGCCGAAACTAAAATGGCTTGGTTTCGGTACGCGACAACAATGGCGATAGTGGTAGCCATAAAGCCTGACCACGCCGTACCCAATTGCAGACACCGAAACTTGCCAGTTCGTTAGGTGTCGGGTGCGGCATAGTCAGAACTCGGCTAAGCGCAAGGTCGTGAGGGCGGACTGAGCGCCGAAAAAAACGATCAGCCTAGCGCTGGCAGCGGTATTGCAATTATCGTTGCCAGCATTTGAAACACCGAGGAAGCCCGGAGCCAACTGCCGGCAATCAAGTTGGGGTTGGGGCTGCGGCTTAAACCCTGCCGTACTTAGACCCCGTAAAAACTGCACGAACTTTGCAAATGAAGCTGGGAAGTGGAGCAAGTTGTGGCCTAGCTATGATTTGCTGTGAAATGACCCAGTGGATGCAAAAAGTAGTGAACGGCAAGCTGGAAAAATCCCAAAGGTGACGATAGTAAGTGCGCATAACTATCGTAGATGGCGGGAAACTATCTAGCTTGTTCGTTTTTTTTCCATCAATTCTCACTAACAGAAGGAGCTGAACAGTGGCCGTAACCAAGAAACAAATTCAGGAGAAAGTGTCCCAACTTAACCAGCTTGGGGCGAAGTTGGCAGTGAAGTGGGACGGCAAGGTATTTCCGGCACAGGAGAGCATTTATCGGGACGGAGAGCAAACCACTCCGCCGCTCCAAGCGAAGGAAATCATGCTCTGGTTATGCGCCTATGCAACTGGTCGATTGGATGGACTGGCTGGGGCATTGAAAACTGTCAAGGACAGTCAAGAGGACATTGCCAAGGCTGCTGAACTGAACGCTCCCAGCAAGTTGAACGACATTTTGCAGCAGCAGGAGTCCACCAATGCCCCGAACCAAGTTGCCGAAGTACAAAATCCTCCCCAATCCGGGCCGGTTCTGGGGCAAGAGATACGACAGGAAGGCCAAGGCGCAGGGGTGGAGCCTGTTTGACCATGACGGCGAGTTTGCGATTCTGAAAATTGATGAACCTGAACCTGGCGATGTGTGTCTGGATAGCGACCAGGACGCAATGAACTTGGTTTTCAAGCAAGCGGCCAAAGGCTGCCCGATGTCCTTGATGGCTCTTTATCTGGACGGAAGGGATGTCACTAAGCCGCTTGATCTGCCCAACACGTTGCGCTACCTAATGCGTGTCAACTAACTCAAAGAAAGGAGCAATGCCTATGAATGACCGCAACATTCACAACACTCTTTAACTCAATCTCCACCGGCCACCGCCTCAGCAAGATATGCAAGGCATCTAGCTAACGAAAGGGGCCGCTATGTATACCAGCGGATTCCTGTAGTAATATCTCCCAAAATTCGGAGAGCGCGACGATCCGTACCTGTCAGGAGGTTTTCCTGTGTTCACCTTTTTCGTGATGCTGGCCTTGATGATCTTGGCAGCGGTGTTGCTGCAAACTAGCAGCAAACCGAGCAGCCCGATCTCGGCTGGCATGACCCTACAGAAATTCTGGTGGTGCTACAACTGGCGCTACCCAACGGGGTTTGTTTAACGATGCTCCACCTGTGCAGAACTACTGAAAGGCGTTTAAGATCACCTCTTAACGCCTTTCTTTCTCTTACCGCATGGAGGGAGACATGCCACGAATTCTCAAGTTTCCAGCAAGGGAGAAAGTTTCGCACGAATTGCAAAACATAGTTTTTCGTGCGATCCGCCCAATCGATCATAAAGCGAGTAATAATGGCGTAAAGATAGTTTGCAGCCAAGCGGATATGCGAACCAACGCCGTAATGAAAGCTGACTGTGATTGGATTTCAATAGTCGCCTGCTTCGAGAAACCCTTCGGCAACGAGCACGGTCATTTCCAGATTGACTTCACTGAAATTCTCAAGCATCTCACCGACTGGAACATTGGTTTCCTTTCTGCGCTCAAGAATGAACAGCGCAAACCTACTCCGGTAGTTCGTATCGTCGGCAAGTACGGCCAAGAAATTGTTAGTATTGACATTTTCTTGGAGCCGGTTAATTTGGAGGAGATTGCCTTATAGTTCATAAGGGCCTGACGGGATTCGATTGCAAAGCCAAGTATCGATCTAAGGCGTGGTAGCCTAAATCTGAAAAACTGCCTAAAGTAAAGTAGGATGATCGATAGCAACATTGCAAGATTTGCGGTTCAACTCCGCACAGGTCCAATCAACAAGGGAGAACTGCCATGAACTATCAGATTGAGTCAATGGGACAGGGTTTCAAGGTTGTTCAGCAAAAGGTGACAGTTCGAGCGCTCACTTGTACTCCCAACGGCGGCTTGTCCACCACTCACCTTGAAGCCGGGGAAGTATTCAAGGGATACGACTACACGCTCCTGTACGCATGGTATAATGGAGAGAAGGACTGGACATGTGACGTGGACTGCGGTTGCCAGCGCTGGCGCGGTCACAAAAACACGGCCCAACTTCGTGCGGCGCTCAAGAAACTTGGCTTCGACAAGGACACGATCCGGCAAACCATCAAGGGTGCCACATGCCCTGGAAAATGAACTGTCTTTTGTGCGAGCCTGGAACGAAGTGGCACCCAGCCTTCCCACATTGCGGTTCCACCAATCTCGTTGAAATCCAGGAACATCTTCGGGATGAACATCTGGATTTGAGCGTCTACGAAGAGCGAGATAAGGACGAAGGTTTCCGTAACGCCCTTCGGCATCAAACCAACCGCCTAATCGCTCCCAACCACTACGAATACGTTCTTCCCGATGGCCGAACCTGGCTTCGGGCCTGGAAGTGAGGACATTGCCTGTATCGCAGGAGAACAAAACCATGAAATTTCCAATGCCTAATTGGTCGGATGTGTATACTGCGGCGCAAGCTGAAAGAGAACTGTCCAACTTCAAGTTCAAAGGGCCGGGATGGTATATTCGCAAGATACCAGCCACCCTCACAGCTCCGGCGGAAATAGACATCGTGCTCGTCATTGCCATTGATCGTCCTGTCGAGACGGCCTGGCACCAAGCATTCACTGCCGATGAGCGGTTTGAGTTCAATGTCTATAATGACCGCTGCCCCTTTGACGACTTCAGCGCCATTGTCAACGCTCCCACCAGGGAGGACGAAAGATGATCTGCTACAAGCCCGACCTGCAGTGGATTGATAGGCACACGGCCCATATTTACTATAAAGGACGCATTTTCCTCATGGCCGCTGACCTGCCTGCCAACCAATATGTTCTTTACGATACCAGCGTACCACTTCCCGCGACAAAGCCAATTCATCGTGCTGGCGACCAGGAAAGAATTATCAATTTTCTTTGGCGAGAATGGAGCGCTCATGAAAAGCAAACATGAACTGGCGAACCGGCTGGAGAAAATTCAGCAAAAGATGCTGAATTTGATCGCCGAAGCCAAAGAAGATATGCGCAAAACGCTCGGCAGCAAGGACATCAACTACCAGCGTGCGGAGTGCTACTGGATCGCTCACATTGAGTGCGCCCTTGAGAGCAAGCTGGGCGAGCTGTTCAAGCGGGAAAACTATCCGCTAAACGTAAATCCCTACGATACCACGATGGAAGGAACTATCAAGGACTTAACTGAGGACATTGCCGAAGAGGCACAGAAAGGAAACCACAATGACTGTGAATGAAGCAATTGCCGCTCTGTCCAAGTGCAAGAACAAGGAAATGGTTTTCTGTGTCTGCATTCACGGAATCCCATATCAGGAGATCATAGGAATTCAGGATTCCACCGGCACAATCAAGGATTCCGAAGACGGCAAGATTGACGGCTGCGCTCTGGCGATGCTGGCCGAAGACTCGGAGGCGCACTCGGAGTCGCACGCCGAGCCTCAACGGGGCGAACACACCCGTATTGCTACTTTTTATCTGAAGAGTGGCCGGGAAGTGGACATCTTTCACAGCAGCTCTGGCTACAAGGCGCAGGATGCCTACCTGGAAACCAAACACAACTTTGGGCGTAACTTCCCCACTTTGAAAGCAGTGGAAGAGAAGTGGCAAGAGTGAAAGGAATGCCATGAGATTCGTCAACTTCTACGATCAAGAAGATTGCTCTAAACTAGCTTTTCAGCCGGTTTGCGGGCACGACTTTTACCCGTCCAGCCTTGCCTGTCAGCATTGCAAAGATAAGAGCGCAATGCTGATCGGCGTAGTTGATGACGTGCCAGGCAAGGAGCTGTGCAAGAGAACCAGGCCACCGGAAATGAAATACTGGCCGCATGATTCAATGTCCATTGCACTTTATCTCTGCGGTGAGTGTCTGCAAGTGACGGCGAAGTTCACGCAAGCGTAGCGAGGAAGTTGCCTATTAGCGTGCCCACACACGTAGGAGATATGCCATGCCGCATTGCGTAGTCTGCAAGGGATATGTGAGTAAAAAGCGTCACCACTTTCGCGCACTTGTCGGCAGGAGAAAGGTGTACAGTCACCCGGAATGCCAGGACAAGTTTGACTCTTTTCTGGATTCAGCTATGAAGGGCAAAGACCAGTGCGGCAACCCGATTCCCAAGGACTTAGTTCTGCTGCCGACCTTGGCGGAACTGAGTGCTGAGAACATTGACAAAGTCTTTGCCGCCGACTGGTATGAAGCCAACGGCGTTCTCATGGCATCGGCGAAGAAGATCAAGGGACTGAGCGAAGACGATCCTGCTGACGCTGACGTGGATTTGAAAACGGCTGAAATCCTTTACGTTGCCCATGCTCTCAAACGCGGCAACGAGGAAGATGGTTTCTATCATGCGTGATGAGGACATTGCCACTATTTCCATGCTAACCAACAAACAAATCCTGGCACACGCAGCTCGCGTTCATCGTTTCATGCCTGACGGCAAGCCGAAGTATATTCGGCTTTATGACAACGGCGGCGAGAGCATTGACCGCTACACCGTTGTCTTTAGCCGACTGAACAACGGCTACTGCTCTTATCTGGCGATGAACGGCGCTCCCTTCTATCCGCAAGGTTTCTGCCAGCACGGCGAAGCGGATCATGTCATTGACCGGCCCAAGTATTCCCACTTAGGAAAAAAGATCAAGTGGGAAGATTTGAACGCTGACTGCCAACAAGCCGTCCTGCAAGATTACCGGATAATTTGGAGCTTGAACGTCACGGCCAAGTTTGTCAAGAACTACGAAGGTTGTGTCGGCAAGCAAAGCAGGAAAGATGAGGACGATCCCTTTGTGGATGAAGCTCTGCCGATTGGTGAGCGCACAGCAAGTATTCTCGGAATTGAGGGTGACAACTACACCCTTATGCTCGCCAACGGAGACCGAGCGTACCGAGTTCCCGACGAAGTTCTCGAATTTGAAAGGTTTAGAGAATGAACAACATCACCAGAGGCGTGCGGAAGTTGTCCAGGCCGAAAGACACTTCCGTACTGATTCAGCGCGGCTTCAACCAGAAGCTCCGAACCAAACTGGCCGTGACCTACCATGACGGCACCGCGCAAATTTTGCCCATATCGTCCAAAGTTGCCGAAGTCCTGATTGCTCGCGGTATGGCCTATCAGGGATGAATATGTATTACCATTTTCAAATCTTCACTTGGGTTTACGATCCCGACCCTGCCGCAGCTGCCCAAGGTTGCGGGCATTCTGTTTCTGACTTCGTGGACACTGAGTCAATAGACCTTGCTGTGCATTTCTTTATGAAGAAGTATCCTACGGCAAGGAAAAAGGGAATACGTATCATTTGCAAGGCACTGGACATTGACCGACGATTAGAGGAAATTGCCTGATACCGAGTTGTCAGTCAATGCTTGCTCACTAACCAAGGAGGCCGTGATGAAGTGCCAGCCCGAAGACCCGCCGGTTGACCTGGACGAACTGTGGACTGATTTGGGCGGCGAGGGGTGACACATAGCCTCCTGGAGCACTTTGGCTCCAGGAGGCTATCCTTAATTCTGGAACAACATGAAAATTTGGAAGATTCTCACTCCTGGCGGTTATCTCTATGCTCGGTTCCAGGGCAGCAAGCGCAAAGCCAACGACTGGGCAAAGATACACCTTTCGGTCTTCAAAATCGAAGAAGACAAAGAATTTCGGTGGAGAAAACCGGACTGTACGCCAACCCTGCCGTTAAAGTAGGGTGTTGCCCAAGAATTCAAACACCGAGGAAACCCATGAAGACTCTCGCAGACGTGGTTGCCCTGATCCAAGAAATGAAGACGATGCCCGGTTTGGCTGAACACACCGCCAGCCTGGAAGGGCCGAGAACGCGCGGCTCGACAACCGAATGTGCCTTGTCTGATTTGGATGGATCGCTCCCGCTTGAGCCACTTGATAGCCCTTATATCTTGAAAGGGTGCAGGGCCTATCGCTCTCATTCGATGAAGCTGGGTGGACGGCTTGGCGCACGTCCTTTGCTGGATGTGCTGAAAGAGGGATATACTTCTGCAGTTAAAATCCGGCAAGGTGTCGGCAAGCACGGCCCGGAACTGTATCTGGATTATCCAATCAAAGACGCCTACATGCCCAACGTCAACTTTTTCACGGTGATTGTTGGGGAACACGAAGGGCGGGAAATCATCTGAAGCCGATGACCGCTGTCAAGGTTCACAACGGCTAGGCGAGGACATTGCCAGAACTTAGGGGGCGGTGATAATTCGTCGGCGTGCCTGCAAAGGCTAGTCCTACAGCGATGTTCGCCGCCCCCTTCTTCTGACTTAGGAGCGATCATGCCGAAGGCCACGCAAGTTCTCAAAATCACCACCGGCTTTGTTACCCAAGTTTGGGACATCAAGAAAGAATGCTGGGTTAGTCAGGAGTTCACAGCTGGCGAATGCGAGTACGAAACCAACAGGCAAAACACACACGGCAATTTCCTCGACAATAAGGGCGGGGTTGCCGACGATCCTTGCGATCTTCTCCCCTGCCCAGAGCCCTACCTACCCTTTTACATGGTTCAGCCGGGCAACGAAACAAGCATTGCAAAGGGAGCGCTGGAGATTATTCTTCAGGACAGTAACCTTTGCAAACAGTTCTGCAAGGCTCTCGGTTGCACGGCGAAGGAACTGGAAAAAGCTGCGAGGACATTGCCTGATAGTTTGTAGCAATTATACTCCTGCGTCGTCTATGATTGTAAGACGCCGCCTTATCACTACTTACGACGTGCTCTGTAGTTGGAGTGGTAACTGATTACAGCAGGCATGATCGTAGGTCGGCGGAAAATCTGGACGGGTCCAGACCAGGAGTACCGAACTGCATAAGAGGATATCGCCTTGTTAGTTTGTAGCAGCGATTTCCGAGTTCTTTTAGCCGGAGTAATAAATAATGCGTTGCAAAATTCAGACGGCGCTCCAGCACATCGAAAACCGTGTTCTGTCGCAGCGCCAGCCCGCCGCCCCCGTTGTTTCGCTTGTCCTGCAAACCTTCCCGCCGCTCCTGAGTGGCAGCCCTTATCCGCAAGGTGTTTGCCGGATTTGCTACCGGCAGGTTCAGATTGGATGTTCTTTCGAGAATTCGGTGAACAATCGGGCCTTCAAGCTGGGCATCTTTGACGAAGGTACGCCCAGTGGGGATTACTTCCGTGTCGGGCCGCTGTGGGGTGGGAAAGGCCAGTGGGTTGACCGCTTCTGTGTCGAGCATGTGGAGACGAAGAAACGCTATCTGGCCTTCAAACCGGCGCAGAAGGACACTGAATCTGGGTATAATGTCCAGATTTTGGATGACAAGTGGTTGGACGTGGCGAGCGGGGCGGAGATTCCGCTTGAAGAGGTTCAGCCCTGGCTTGCCGAAGGCCAGCGTGCCAAGAATCAGCCGATGGAGCCGCCGCAGACGATTTGCTGGCGTACCGTTCACCTGGAAAATATCGCCGCAATTCGCTGTGGCATCACCTACGAAATTGTCAGGGGGACCGCATGAAACTCGAATCTGAGAGCGGCAATCGTCCAAACAAATACAAGCCACTTCGCCGGGTTTATTGCTCATTGCGCACATCGCAAAGAATTGCCAATTTTTGTGTCACCAACGGATACGATTACTGGGCATATAGTTCTGACAATCCGCGCTTCAAGCGCTATATCCTCGTCTAAGAGAAAGTCGCTATCCTGATCGTGGGCGAGTTCCCGAAAGCAAGATTACGAACAATGGAAGACGCCCCCTTCGCGGATAATCAGGAGACGCCATGACCCCCAAAGAGCTTCTGGAACAATGTACTGGCCGGAACAAGTACATAGTGTACACCTTCACCTTGCGGTTTTACCTTGACCGCGACCCGCCCACCGTGAAGTATATCCTGGCACAATCCGCGAGTTCCGCTTGGGCGCAAATTGCGGAATTAGTGGGCAGAATGGGACCAATGCCGATCCAATCAATTACGCTGGAAATTAAGTAGGCGAGGATATTGCCTATTAAGCCAAGGAGGGCACAACCCATGTTTACCATACTGCTGATGGCGGCGCTTCCCGTCCCCCAACCGGCCTACTTCAAGGTAAATTTGGAAACTAATACCGAAGTTTCCATCTTTATCAACGGGCAGCAGCTCCAGCCCGGCACCGTCTACAAGACAGAGCCGCTGGCCGGACAACACGAAGTCGAGATCACGGTCAAGTTCGTGAACTGGGACAAGGTCGAAGTCAGAACCATGATCCTGACCTTGACCCCTGGCAAGCTGGTCGTGTATACTATCACCATTGAATGCAACCCGCCCTGTGTTGTCAAGGTGTAACATGCACACTTTCCTGTTCGGCCAAGACAGACCCGCCGTACTGTTCCCCGCTGGAACGGTGCTGTGGCGGGCCTGTTTTTTTTCTGGGCAAAACTTTTGCGCCAGACTAGGTGAAGTGCAGCCCAGCAAGACGAATAAAGGAAGCTGGATATTTCGCCTAAATGTTCATGGAAGTTTCTTTTTTGAACCGGAGCTAGGCAACGCCCATTACAAAGAGTGGAATACTTACGGACTTGTCGTTTTCCTCAATGAAGAATTACCGGAGAACTGGACACATTTAATCGTAACCGGATGCAGCAAGGCCATGCACGATCCGGGAGCCGAGAAGGGGAAGGCGCTCTTTGCTGAGGTTGCGGAGCCCTACAAAGGCTACCTGGCATTCCGTGAACGATTGGCGAATAATGGCCAAAGTTTGAACTATAATTTCGATCAAGCGCTGGAATTGTCTCTTCAGCACTGGCCGGAAGACTTCAAGCCAGGCCAGCGTCGTTTGATTACGACACTAAAATGGGGAGACATTGGAAAATATATCGGCTACAACTACGCCCATTTGAGAATTCGGTCAGCAGAGGAGATTGCCAGGATGAACGAACTCGAACCCATTGAAGAGGAGAATGCAGAATGCAATGCACAACCAAACAGTTAGCCGAGCAGCTTGGCGTTGAGTACGCGGTTGCTCAAGGCTTGATTCGATTCCTGGGGCAAAAGGGCTACGCCAAGATCGTCGGCGTGCGGCCCAATCCCAGAGGCAAGGGCAAGGGCAGCGACATCTGGGAAATCCCGGCGCAAGTCACCCTGAATCTGGCACCGGCAATTGAGGAAGTTGCCTAAGAAACCAGAGCCGACCTAGCTGCAATGCTTCTCTGGAGCGCCGCAGTGGTGTAAGCGGGCACGGCCAGCGCAAGCTGGAAGGACTAGGGGCGAATACAAACAACTTCGTGTTGTTCCGAGCGATTCGGAGCATGGAGCGGCGAGAACCGCTACCTTGTGGCACCGAGGGTATCGGTGCATTGAAACAACTCCAAGCGGGTTGAGACTCCGGGATCGTTTCCTGTGCAGGCTCCCCGCTTGTTTTTTATTCTTGACATGCCTAAAATCTTTCCAGCAACCGGCGACCCTCAGCTCCACTTTTATCGCCACTTTCCCACGAAAGCCTGGTTTGAATACCATTGTTGGGAGAGTAAAGAATCCGAACACGCCGAGCTATGGAAGCACACCCATCAACAGGTGACTGTTCTTCGGATGCTCACGCCGGCAGAATCAGACTACGAAATGTATCGCGTCCAATTCGCGGACAAGTTCCAGTCTGATGTGTTCGCTGATGAACTGGTGCGAAGTCCTAAGTCCTTCCAGCGACCCGACTACCTAAAAGTTGAAGAAATCTAATGATTTAGCTTGCTTGTGTTAAAGGGCAGGGTATAATTGTAATGAGGACATTGCCCTACATCCTGTCAGAACGATAGGCAACGCTGAAATGGGTCAGCGGAGGATATTGCCTGAGAGACTAACAAGGGCCATCCATCATCCAACAGAAAGGGGATTAACAATGGCCAAGGTCACGCAGACGAGCGCAATGATCGACGCGCTTAAGGCTTTGCCGGGGGACGCGGACAATGACGCGATCCACTCTTTCATCAAGGAGAAGTTCGGGCTCGACCTGAACCGGGAGCATCTGCCGATGGTTAAGTGGAATGCCAAGCAGAAGCTCGAAAAGGGCGAGGGCGGCAAGCGGAAGCGCCGGCGTCGGAAGACGGCAGCGGCGGTTTCGGCGACCCCGGTCTCCACCGGCCTCAAGGCCCAGCTGGAATTGCTCGCCCAGCTCAAGGGCATCAAGGCGCAGGCCGGCGACAGCTTCGACGAAATGCTGACGCTCATCTAAGCGTCGGCAACGGGGGCTCGCACTAAAGGGGGAGCGGAAATCCGCTCCCCCTTTCCCTTTTATCCTCACCACAAATTTAGGATATTGTTTATAATTTGTTGTTAGGCGAGGATAATGCCTAGAAGGGTATGGCTGAATTACTGCTATACATTGACGCTGAAAACAAGATGTTTGACTTCAATGTCGCACATCAGCGGGACGGCGGAGTAGCAAACTTTGGCTGGGAATCATCGGGCTGGTTCCCAACAATCCATGATGCGCTGGAACAGGGCAGGGCGTGGTGGGCAGACGCCAAAAAGAGCGGATATAAGCGCGGTTCCAAGACTGTGCCGCGTGTCTGGCCGATGGCAGCATAAAGGAAAGGAAGGTGCAAAATGCTCCCCTGGAGTTTTGAAGTCTACACGAAATGCGGCCTGAACTGGGCCTACAAGGGCATTTTCAAGGCTGTGGATAGCCGCCAAGCCGCCGTCAAGGCCCGGCACATCACCGGCTCTCGGATCGTTAAGGTTCGTCCCGAAGACAGCCGAGACAAGTTCCTCGTTTATCGGTTCAGCGCCTGAACTGAGGATGTTGCTTGATAGTTCATAGCAACCATTCTTTTCAGGAGATTGCCATGAGCGACAACGTAGGTGCGAAGGGAGCAGGCTGGCCGGAAGGCGATTTTGACGCTGACGCCATTATCCAAGTGCGCCTTGACGGTCCTACCGAACAGGCAGTGCGCCACGCTGCGAAGGAAATGGGCGTCCAGGTGAACCGCGTCAAGAAACGGGAAGATTGTGTCCAGCTTTACGGCAGCAAGGCCATCACGCTTCCGAGTGAGGAGATTGCCTGATAGTCTGTAGCAGACAACCTTCTCTCTCAACAACGGAGGTGTAAGTTGGCACGGATCATTTCTCAGAAACGGCTGGTAGGCGAAATCATCAGGTTCGTCACCAGCGGCGGGGTCAAGTTCTACGAATTCACCGACCCCATGACCGGCGACGTGCAGCAGTTCCCGTCGCTCAAATCGGCGTGGCTGTCGTACCGGGAGATCATCCCGGACGACAAATGGAAAGCCGGCTGGGATGCCCGAATCATCGGGCATAAGCCACTCCAGGCGCGGCGATTGTTTCGCCGCCACCTTGCCGAACAGTCCACGATCTGCAACGTCGCCTAATTCCGACTCTGCTTCCTGGCACGCCCAGCCAGGAAGCAACCTTTTACTTTGAGGATGGTCAAATGAAACGGAGTGACCGACCCGACCAGGTTCCAGGGCGAAGCCGCAATCTGTGAAGAATGTCGCGCCAGGTGTCCAGCTGGGCGGGGAAAACGGCCTGATACCGACGCCACCGCCTAATTCTGTCAACCTTTTTTCTAATTTGGGAGATTGTTCCATGTTTCAGGTTCCGAAGTTCAATTTGATCCGTTTCGGCGGCACGTTCACCTTGCAAATGAACCGTGCGATGGCCGAAGACTTGTGCAAGCTCCTCGACGAGTTCACCGACCTGTTGCCGCACGAATTCACTCTGCGGCGCAAGCTCCAATCCGCTCTCATTCCGGCCCAGCAACCAGTGGAAGCCATTGCCCAGTAAGGAAATCAAATGTTGACACAACTGCCAGATTGGAGCAAGGACAATTGGTCGGGCAAGGACGCCCCCCCGGCCATTGGGACTGAAGTAGAGATCACCCTTAACGGCTGGGAAGGTATCGTCGGCGTTGTCCAGGGCTACAAGGATCATGGCTGGATTATGGTCTGTGTCCGGCCCTATAAGCGCCCAGCCTGGCATCTTGCCGAACATCCTGACCGCCATGTGTGCCTATTCGCCGGGTGCGAATTGAAAAGAGTCTATTAGCGTGTGCGCATATATTCGCGTGCTCGCACCTATTAGCACGCGCGCGTATGTATTAGCACGCACGCACACATGCGAGGACATTGCCTTGTCCTCTGTCGAGCGAAGCCAAGCACACGCCCAAAGAGAACCTTGCCACCGGGAACTGCCAACGCGCGGGGACAACGCCCCCGAAGCTCGGCAAAAAACCCTGCCCCAATCCCGGCTGGCCATGCAAGAAGGGGCAGGCTGCCGGCGAGGGGCTTGTGGGCGGTTCACCCTAACCCTCATTTGCGGCAGATGAACCGCCCTTCCCTTGACTTCGCCCTGGCATTGGAGTAAAATACAAACAATCGTCCAATTTTGATGAAAGGGGAAGTCATGAGCCGCTTTCGCCAGCTTCAGGAAATCGCCACAAGCCACATTCCGCAGCAGATTGAGGGGCAGAGCATCGGCTATGTGACGGCCAAGTTCATCTTGCACAACTACGAAAGGCTGACGCCCTACCAGCAAGAGGAAATGGCGTCCATGCCCATCGGAAGTATCTTGCGAGCGCTCAAGGCCATGCACAATGTCGTCGTCCTTTCGGCATGAAATCCCACTACCAGTGGGGAACATCAATCAAATTTCCGAACAATTGGGCAATTTCCTCGCTAGGAGAAAAGCCAGTGCAGGGGCTTAACTTTCTGCAACGGATCGTGTACCGCTCTCCAGAGCAAGTACAACCGCCCTGCTGGGGCCTGGACCTGTCCGTACTGCCGCAAGCACTGGAAGCTGGCGAAAAAAGGTAAAAAAAGGGAGAAATAACCAATTTTGTCCTTGCTTCCGGTTCCAGGCCGGTTAGAATAAACTGTGGAACAATCGCCCAAACTTGTTCCTCGGTTCCGAACAAAGTGAGGATGTTGCCAAGGAACTTGTCGGCACGGTGCCGGCGCTGATAGTTCCTAGCAACGGAGGTTTTCAATGTCCCTTCCTACTCCCAAGTCCCTGTTTGACGGCATTCCCGACGAACCGACTCCCGCCGTCGTGCAACCCGCTGCCGAAGTCCAGCAGAAGCAACCCAAGAAGCGGAAGCGACGGCAGAAAAAGGCCGTCCTGCCCGCCACGGAAGCGGTTCCCGTTGTCATTGATGACGTTCCCGAAGTCAACGAAGTCGGCAACCCGGAGGATGCGCCTTTCGCTACCCTGTTGACGGACAAGGCGATTGACGAATTCCAGAACAACGCAATCGGCATTCGGTTGCGCTGGGTATGGATTGCTTGCCAGCGCGTTGTCGGCAAGGACGTAAAGGCCGAATTCGCCGAGGAATACTCCGCCGACCTGGACGCATTCGGGATTTTCACTCGCCTCTGGCCGTCGGAAAATTCCTTCGTGGCCGATCTTCGGGCCGCACGCTCCGCTGTCGATGACTACTGGCGGACTCGCACGTTAGCGGGAACGGAGAAAGGGACGCGGGTCGTCCACAAAACGCGGCTTGATTCGTTTTGGGCGGGACTGAAGCCCCTTATCGCCAACGTCCAGAAGGCAGCGGAGAACCTCAAGGCGAACCTGCCCGCAATCGTGGCGCACGCGGAAAGCAAGCTGGGCGAGCTGTTCAAGCGCGAGAACTATCCGCTAAGTGCCGATTCCGTTACCATCGACTGCCGGGTTTACCCTGTCCCGATGGTTCCGCCCAACTATCTGCTGTCCTTCGCTCCCGGCGTCTATGCCGACGCGCAACGCCAGTTCCAGGAAGAGACCCGCAAGGCCGCGTTGACCTGGGAGCGGGAATTGGCCCAGCAGCTCGGCCATCTTGTTTCCCACCTTTGCAGCTGCCTTGTCAACGGGCCGGACGGAGAATCCAAGATTTTCCGCGATTCCTCAGTTGAGAACATCCGGGCATTCTTCCGCGAATTCCGGGAATTGCAACTGAGCGGCGATACCCAACTGTCGGAAGTGGTGAACCGGGCCGAAAAGATGCTGAAAGGCATTGAAGGGGAAGACTTGCGGAATCTTGGCGACTTGCGGAGCACAATCCGCAACCAGCTTTCCGAAGTCCGGGACGCAATCGCTAACAACTATCTGGTTGACGTGTCCAGGAAGCGCCGGAACATCATCCGGGAGCGGAAGAAGGACAACGGCGGCGAAGCGAAGGCCGCGAGTTAGTGAGGAAGTCACCTTGTACTCTGCCCAGCGCATGGTGCGCTGGGCAGAGTCTACTTCAGTTTCGGGGGAAACCATGAGTCACGTTGTCGCAATGAAGGGGCTCATCAAGTCCCTTGCGGTAGCGAAGGCCGTAGCGAAGCGGCTGGGCGGCGAATTGAAGGAAGGCCAGAAAACCTATCGCTGGTATGGTCGATGGATGGACGACTACAGCAAGGAAGACGCGGCCTACAAACAGGGCATTGCAACGGAGAATTATGGCAAGTGCGATCATGCCATAGTGTTTCCCGGCTGCAACTACGACGTCGGCCTTGTCTGGGACGCTGCCCAACAGGCTTATACGCTTGTCTGGGATTACGTTGACCATAACTTGAAAGAGAAGCTGGGCGGAACGGGAGCGGAGAAATTTCGCCAAGTCTGCAACATCGAAGCGGCGAAAGCTGAGGCTCGCCGGCGCGGCCTGAACTGCCGCGAAGTCCAGGGCAGCAACGGCCATATTCAACTGATCGTTGACGGGAAGTGAAAAATGGCGCTTATCCTCAATTTTGCTCCCGATGGAACCGCAACCGCCGTTGAAGGCGAAGCGGCGGACTTGCTCCGCTCTGCTCTATCCCTTCAAGGCGAGCGCCGCAGGGCTTCCCACGTCCTGCCCGTTGCCTTCCCGCTCCGCTCCGCCTTCCGCTTGCTCCGCTCTGTCTTCGGCGAAGTGGGCAGGGCCGCGACCTGGACGCGGTCTTGGCGTTGCCAGTGGTACGTTGACCTGTCCCCCGTCGGCGGGCCGCTACTCCAGGGCTTCGCCAATCGGGCCGATGCAATCCAGGCCGAAGTCGCCTACTTGTCCGAACATCCCGATACTTGGAATCGCCCTTTTCTCGGAGTGTAAATCATGGCAAAGCGCATCATCATTGATTCCGCTCCCGACGGTACTTGCACTATCAGGAGCGAAGGATACGACGGCGGGTCGTGCAAGCTGGCAACCCACCCTTTCGAGGAAGCGATTGGCCTTGTCCTGTCCGATGAACCCTTGAACACTACCCAACAAGTTTCCCAACAATCGCCCAAACTTGATTTGTCGGCGGGCTGCTAGGAACTATCAAGAACTGAGGAAGTTGCCCTACACTCTGCCGGGGGAAGGACTCCCGGCAGAGTGTACCCTTTTTCGGAGGTTGTGTCATGACTTGGCTCGAAACGCTGGAGAACTACTGCAAGGCTTGCTGTCCGCTTCTGTGGATTCGTTCCCCGGAGCGGCAAGAGGCACTGCTAGACTTAATCCGGCTCGCCCACAAAAACCGCTGGCAATTGCTGGCCTGGGACTGCCTTACGGGCATTTCCCGCTACAACCCGAAAGAATCGGAACTGGAAACGCTGGACGAAGAAAACGTACTGGGGATTGCGGAATCCATGATCGGCCCGGCGCAATCCGCCACGGACAAGGGGATTTTGGACCCGATTTCCGCTTTCAACGCGCTGGCCGAAGTCGCTTCCCAGCTTGGCAAAAAGGATCATGCGTTACTGATCTTCCGCAACGCTCACAACTACTGCAAAGACCCGGTCACGTCGGCAGCGCTTGAACGGCAGCGGTTCACCGGGAAAAATGATCGCTCCCACATCATCGGCCTTGCTCCATCCCTGGACGTTAGCCCGGAACTGAAAGGTGCTTTCCAGCTAATCGACCACGATTTGCCGACGCGGAGCAAGCGGAAGGAAATCGTTCAATCGCTCGCCAACGCCGACGACGTGAGCGACCTGGACGCGCTTCTTGACGCTTCCAGCGGCTTGACTGGCGAACAGACGGAGCAAGCGGTTTCCCTGGGGCTAGTGCGAATTGAGAAGGGCGAAATTGACACCCTGGACGCTGCCGACTTTTGGGCTTTCAAGTCTTCCGCTCTGGCCGAGGAAGGCTTGCTGACGATTGAAAAGCCCACGTCCGGGTTTGACTCCGTTGGCGGACTGACGAACCTGAAAACCTGCCTTCTGTCCCTGATCGGTTGCCGGAAACCCAAGGCCGTTATCAAGGGCGCTTTCCTTGCTGGCGTTCCTGGGACGGGGAAAACCGCAATCGGCAAGGCTCTGGCCTATGAAACCGGCGGCTACTTCGTCAAGTTCAACCTGGGAGCGCTCAAGACTTCGGCCTACGGCGGTTCCGAACAGAACCTACTCGCCGCGCTCCGCCGCCTGGACGCAATGACCGCGAAGGACGAACTGGGCAGGGGTTCCCGCGTGGTTGTCCTTCTTGACGAAATGGAAAAGATGCTCCAGGGTGCGGAGAGCAGCGGCAAGACGGACGCGGGAACGACTGCCGGCCTTGTCGGAACGCTTCTCGGATGGTTCCAGGATCGTACCAGCGAAGCGTTTATCTTGGGAACGTGCAACGACATCCGCCCCCTTCTCGAAACTTCGGGCGGCGCAATGCTTCGTGCGGGCCGCTGGAACGATGGTTTCTTCGTGGACTTTCCGAACCGCGAGGAAAAAGACGCGATATGGACTATCTACCGCTCGCACTTCGACGTTGCGGCCAGCGAAGCCCGGCCCGAAGACAAGGACTGGACGGGAGCGGAAATCCGGGACTGCTGCGAAAAAGCCTACGTCTACGGGCTGTCCCTGGAAGCGGCGGCGAAGCGGGTTTCCCCGGTTGCAGCGATTGCGGGGGATCGGATCGAAGCGGTTCGCCGCTATGCTGACAACCGCCTTCAATCCGCTTCCTACGCTGGCCAGTACAAGATTTCTGGACAGGACAAGGCCGCAGAGCCCGTCCAGCGCCGGGCGATTGGACGGCAGCGACCCGGCAACAACTAACGAACAACCTCCGAGACGCAAAGGCCAGCGCAAGGAAGCGCTGGCCTTTGCCTTTGCGCCTTGCCCGTCTGCGCCGTCCAGGCCGCTTTATGCTAGCTCCCCCTTCTGATCGGCTCGCAATCGTTCCTACGCTGTCCTATGCAATCTAACGCTAGGTCTAGTCTGTAGCCTGGACGGCTTGATAGTCACTAGCACGCGGAGTTACACCTAGACGGCAGATAAAGAAAACTATATCAGGCAATGTCCTCTGGAGATATAAGGCGGATAAAGAAAAGTTAATAAGGCAATATCCTCCGATCTTGTTACAAAATTAAAGGGAAATAAATATAAGGCAATGTCCTCTGATTCCGGTTCCATAGGCCGGGGTGCTGGGCGGCCTACACCCCCGCACTTTTATATGGACACCTTTTTTTCTTTTCCTGTAGCAGAATTAAAGCAAATTCAAAAAATGTTAGGTATTTTCATTTGCAAAAATTAAATCACCACTATTTTAACTCAAGTATATTTTTAAAGGAAAATTTAATATGGATATAAAATCAATACTTGTCCTATATGTAAAGAAAGAAGGCTTACTGAGGGCACTTGCAGTTATGATCATATTGATGCAAAAAACTCTCATTCTGAAACTACAATTGGTCTAGTTTGTGAATATTGCAATAGTGTGGTAAAACGAGACATTACAAGAGAAGAAGTAAATAACTTACAAACATACTTTGATTCAAATAAACAGATTACTGGACAGGAGTTGAACTAATATCGTAATGAAAAAGTAATATAACTATGTGCTTCAATATTACGCCGTTGATTGGGCT
>Ga0334722_10001060_pt1 | contig 36143 bp, 21 predicted proteins | sample C3_bottom_MG_FD_207210 | JGI IMG/M metagenome (GOLD analysis project Ga0334722, IMG submission 207210) | Sediment microbial communities from Yellowstone Lake, YNP, Wyoming, USA - C3_bottom | ecosystem: Environmental > Aquatic > Freshwater > Lake > Sediment | place: USA: Wyoming | collected... | reverse complement strand
CCACCACTGGACGGGCGAAGGGATGGAGAGCGCGTCGATCCTCCCCCTCTTCGAGAAGACCAGCATGGACGAGATGAAGCACGCCGAGCGCGTCGCCGAGCGGATCAACTTCCTCGAGGGGAACCCCTCCACCAGGCCCGCACCGGTCAAGACCGGAGGAGATCTCCGGAAAATGATGCAGGACGACCTCGAGGGCGAGTACGGCGCCATCGAGTACTACAAGACCGTCATCAAGCTCGCCGACGAGCTCGGGGATTCCACCACCCGGCTCATGATGGAGGAAATCGTCGCCCAGGAAGAGGGCCACGCCGACCTGTGGGAGACGATCCTGCAGAAGACCGGCAAGAAACTTCCGTAGCGCCCCCGGTTCGGCTGCGCTGCCTCGGAGGGGGACTCTCCGTTCGTGGCTCGCCGTGCAGTGGACCCACACGGCTGCGCTTTACCTCACTGCGCCCCCCTCCTGCGGCGGCTCCGCCGAACCGGGGGCGCCAGCCTATTTTACTATTCCCCTCTGAAAGGCGAACTTGATCAGCCCGGCCCGCGTCCGGATGTCCAGCTTTTCCTGGAAGTTCGTGTAGTGGGCAATGACGGTCTTCACGCTGATGTCGAGCAGACTTGCGATTTCCTTGTGGGTGTGGCCCTCCGCGATCAGCTTCAGGACCTGCTTTTCCCGGTCGGTCAGCCTCTCGTAGGGGTCCTCCGCGGCGGCGTCCCGCCGGCTCAGGTAGTCCCCGATCACGGAGGACGCGATCGCGGAGTACAGGTAGAACTCTCCCCTTGCGACCGCCCGGATGGACGAGATGAGGTCCGTCCCCACCGCGTGCTTCAGGATGTAGCCCGAGACCCCCGCCTTGATCAACCGGCTCACGTACTCCCGGTCGTCGTACTGGCTCAGGATGAGGATCTTGATCCCGGGGTTCGTCTTCTTGACCTCGATGGCGGCCTCGAGCCCCCCGAGCCCGGGCATCGCGATGTCCAGCAGGATGATGTCGGGGCGAAGCTTCGCCGCCTTCTGGATGGTTTCCATCCCGTCGGAAGCCTCCCCCACGACCTCGACGTCGTCGTGGAGTTTCAGGATCGCGATGATGCCCTCCCTCACAAGAGCGTGGTCATCCGCCACGAGGATCCGGATCTTCGCCATGTCCCCCTCGCCGTTCGGTGAAAGCGCCGGGTTGGATCAGGTCGGGACGGGAATGAACACCTGGATCCTCGTCCCCTTCCCGGGTTCCGACCAGATCGTAAGTTTTCCGTCCAAGAGGCCCACGCGCTCCTCCATTCCCAGCAGCCCGAGGCCCATGTGCCGGTCCTTCCGTTCGGGCTCGAACACCTTCCGGACGTCGAAGCCCCTGCCGTCGTCCTCGATCGCGAGTTCGATTCCGGAATCGCCGAACGACCCGGATACCGAGACGTGTTTCGCGTCGGCGTGCTTGCTGATGTTGATGATCGACTCCTGCACGACCCGGAAGAGCGCAAGCTCGATCTTCGAGTAGTCCAGCACTCCCCGCGCGCGCGCCTTCAACGCCTCCCGGTCGCCGCTCGCGTGAAACCGGAACGGGATCCCCCTCTCCCCGATGTGCTTCTCCAAGACCCACTTTATCGCCGACTCCAGCCCCAGGTCGTCCAGGATGGGCGGGCGGAGGTCCTTGATCATCCGGTGGAGGCCTTTCAGCATCGTCATGCACTGCTCCCGGATCTGTTTCATCTGCTTCCGGACGGGGTCGTACTCCGAAAAGTGGATGACGATCGAGTCCAGCGCGATCAGGATGGCGTTGAGGGACTGGCTCGTGTCGTCGTGCAGCTCCCGGGCGATCCGCTTCCTCTCCTCTTCGCCCGCCGTCATGATCTCCCGGAGGAGGATCGCCAGCTTCTCCTTGCTGCGGTTGAGCTCCCTCGTCCGGTCCGCCACCCGGCTCTCCAGCTCGACGCTGTACTTCTGGATGCTCTCGAGCGATTCGGCCAGCTTGATCCGCATTTCGTCGAAGCTCTGGCTCAGCGTACCGATCTCGTCCTTGGTGGAGACTTCGATCGGATCCCGGAGATTGCCGCGGGCGATCCTCTGCGTGGCGGTGATGAGAGACCGCACGGGGCGCACGATGCTCCGGGAGAGCCCGATGGCAAGCAGGGATGCGGTGACGATGGAGATGACGCTCAGGACGACGAACCCTTTCCGCAGGTGGATGGAGGGCAGGAACACCGCCTCCTGCGGGTCCCTCACGATGACCCCCCAGGGAGCGACGGAGAGGGGGGCGAACGCCAGCATGTCCTTTTCCCTCCGGCTGTCGGGGGATGCTTCCTTGCACCGGTGGCAGGAAAGGACCGTCGCCTTCTTGTCATGGATGAGATTTCCCAGGAACTTGTACCGCTCGCTGCAGGTGAGGATCCGCCTCGGGTCGTTGGACGCGATGATGACCCCCCGGCTGTCGACCAGCTCGATGAAGGTGTCGGCTCCCGTCGGGATCGTCCGGATGATCTGCGCGAGCAGGTAGTTCGTGGGGTCGATCTCCCCGCCGGCCACGCCGACGATCTCCCCGTGCCGGTTTCGCAAGGGGACCAGGGCGAAGATGACCTTTCTCTGCGTGGGGCTGATCGTGTAGACGTCCGAGATGACCGGTCGGAGTTCCGTGAGGGTCCTGCTGACGTAGGGGATGCTCAGCATGTTGATCTGGTCGTCTTCCTGGTGCGGGTAGGAGATCGCCACGTTGCCGTGCCGGTTCAGCAGGAAGACCCTGCCGGTGAAGATCGAGTAATCGCTCGCCGCTTTCAGGACCTTCTTTTCGGGCTCCCAGTCGGTGTCCTCGAAGTCCACCTTGCCGGAAAGAGAGATGTCGTAGAGCCTTTTGAGATTGCTCTCGAGGACGTAGTCCACGTACTTCCCGATGATGTTCGCGAGGGCAAGACGGTTCTCCAGGGAGCGCTTGATGCTGGCGTTCACGCTCAGGTAGCTGATGACGCCGAGGCTCACCAGGATGATGCTCATGTTCAGGATCAGCAGGACGATGATCCGCTTCTTCACGTTCCGGGCGCCAAGGGGGGGTCCCTCGTTTTCCCTACAGGCCAGTCGATGGGTTGGACAGCCGGGAGCTTCGGCGAATCGCCCACCGACAATTTAGTCACAACGGGCGACCCCGTCAACGGTTTCCGTTCCCGAGCAACTCCTCAACCTCCACCCCTTCGATCCTGGCGAGTTCGACGGGATGCTCCCGGAGCATCCTTTCGCGGGAGATGTACCCGGTGAAGATGGTCGTGTCGAGGGGGAACGCTTCCGGGCTGAAGATCGCGTTGTAGATGTGCCAGATCGCATTGATGAGGAAAATCAGCAGCGCCTCGTTGGAGTGCAGCGCCTTCGCTGCGGGAATGACCTCCCCGGGGAGGAAGCGGGTGAAAAGCGTGGGAAGCCACAGGACGGCCCCCGTGGTCATCATCAGGAACCCCCCTATGAGGATCGTCCAGTACTCGAACTTTTCCATGTAGTCGTAGCGGTCGCACCTCGCCTGGCGCTCCTCCAGCCCGAAATAGTACCGGATGTTGCGGACGGCGTCCTGGAGGTCCTCCTTCCTGATGAGCATCGACGACTCCCACATTCCCCGGAAGACCCCGGCGGCCGCGACGGCGATGTGGAAAACCAGCCCGAAGGAGAACAGGACTCCCGCGTACCGGTGGATCCACCGGACGGTATCGACCCCCCCCATTTTCAGAATGAACCACTGGGCGGAATCCACGTACCAGAACCGTTGGCACAGGCCCGTCGCGAAGAGCACGAGGGAGGTCAGGATGATCCCCCAGTGCTCGATGATCCGGTAAACGCTGAACCTTCTCATTTTCCTCTTTCCGGTCTCCATCTGCGCCCCCGTCCCGCGTCCCGTCCCGTTCTCAACGATTGACCGCGTACCTCCAGATGTGCAGGAAGATCTGCAGCACGAACCCCAGCCCCATGAGCGGGATGAAGATTTTATACGCCGTGTTGACGAGGAAGATCATCGGATACTTGGCGAGAGACGGCTGGTAGTGCGAGAGCCAGGCGCTCGGGAAGTTCTCGTTCGCGTCCTTGTGGCACTTCTGGCACCGTTTGACGAGGTTGGCCTTCACGTATCTGGGGTCGGAGCTGACGGCGCTGGTGATGTTGTGGGTTCCGTGGCAGTCCGTGCAGACGGCGATCGGCCTCGCCGGCTTGTAGAGCTGCTCCCTCTGCTTCTTGTACAGCCCCAGGGTGACCCCGTGGAAGTCGGAGAGATAGGCGTTCAGCACCCCGGTCGACAGCCCGTACTTGCTGACGATCGCCGGGTTGGCGTGGCAGTTCCCGCACATCTGCGGGATCTTCTCGTGGTACTCGAGCGTCAGCGGGTTCTCGATGTTGTGCGCCGTGTGGCAGTCGATGCAGATCGGCACGTCCTGGTTCTGCTCGTTGAAGAGGGCGTTGCCGTGGACGCTCTTGGCGTAGACGGCATAGACCTCGGGATGGCACTTTCTGCATTTCTGGGTGGTGAACGTTCTCCCCTTGATCCCGTGGGAGATGTGGGGGATCGCGTGCGAACCGTGGCAGTCGTTGCACACCGGGGCATTCAGGTTCCCCTGGCTCAGGATGGTGTAGTGGACGCTGTCCAGGGTCTTCGTGTATTTGTCGAAGTGGCATCTGCGGCAGGTCTCCGAGGAGGCGACCGTGTAGTCCCTGCGGCTCCGGAAGTTTCTCTTGGGATGCTCTTCCGAGGAGAAGCCGTAGTGGCAGTCCGAACACCGGAGCTTGTCGTGCGCGTTCGTATCGGATTTGGGCAACTCCACACTGAGGGACATCCTGTCCCCGTTCCTGCAGGTCATGGACAATTCGTGCTGGTGGCAGCTCATGCAGTACTGCGTTTCGCTCTTGATGATCTTCCCGCCCCCGACGGGGGTCACGGAATGGGCCTCGTGACAGTCCGTGCAGATGGAGGAGATCCCTTCCTTTTCGCGGAGCAGGAGATTCGTGTGGATCGACTTGGCCTTGATCTGCTCGGCCGTGTGACACCCCCGGCAGACGGCGGACGCCCGCATCCGGTACTGGTCCTTGTTCTTGAACCTGCGGGAGGGGTGAACGTCCGTCGAGAAGTCGGTATGGCACTGCGAGCAGGTCAGGGCGTTGTGGACCGAGATCTTGAATTTCGCGGGGTTTACGTACACATCGACGGAATTCCCGTCCTGGAACTTGAAGGAGGCCCCCTTCTTCTCGTGGCACTGCAGGCATTTCACGGCCTCGGCGGAAAGGTCCGCGTCCCCGGCGTGTGCCGCCGGGAACGCGGAGACGATCAGAAGAAACGCCAATCCGAGCGCCAGCCTCTTCCCCTCATCCATGCGCGTCCCTCCTTTGCGGGGACAACGGGGCCTTCATGTCATCCGTGTTCCTCCGGGTAATCCGGGTGTTCCCGAAGCACCGGCATCCGGTTGAGGATCCAGCGGAACAGCAGGATGTGGAAGGTGATGATCGACAGGACGATGAAGACCTCCCTCGCCGGTGGAACGATGTCGCGGAAGTGGTTCGGGAGGTTCCAGTTGAACATGAGGATGGAGACGTTGAGCCGGTTGAGGATGATCCCCGCGAGGGCGGTAAAAGCCCCCCACCGGACGATCCTCGCGCTGCTCCTCTTCACGCCCACGGTGAGGATGACCCCGGGGACAAGGATGAACAGGAGGACCTCCGTGAGCCACCAGAAGCCGTAGGGGGTGCCGAGCAGCGCCCAGTTGTCGTCGTGGGCCACCCCGATCAGGCGCAAGGCGAAGAAGACGAACAGGACGATGCAGGCGGCCTTGCCCAAACCGACGGTCAGCGGGTCGAGGTTGTCCAGGAAATTCCTGTCCGCCCTCTCCCGGAGCCATTTCGCCGCCACGGTGCTCACGGCGATCACCATGCAGAGCCCCCCGTAGATGCTGGAGATGAAGGCGAACACGGGGATGAAGGCGGAGTACCAGAGCGGGTGGAGCTTGCCCGGCGCGAGCAGGAACAGGGCGCCCAGGGCGGACTGGTGGAGCGTCGAGAGGATCACGCCGCCCACCGTCATCCCGATGGTGATCAGGATCGCCCACTTCCTCGACCTCCTCGCGTTGATCCACTCCAGGATCGCCGGGCTGAACTCCAGCAGCTGGACGGTGAGGTAGGTGGCGACGTGCCAGGCCACGAGGAAGAGGACGGATGTGGGGCCATAGGAAACCGCCATGGGGTAGTAGATCCTCCAGGGGCGGCCGATGTCGATCAGGAGGTAGATGACCGCGAAGAGATAGCCCATGAAGCCCGTGAGGACCCCGAGCCTGACCAGGGAATGATACCGTTTGTACCCCAGGATATACACCGCGGTCGCCATCACGTACCCGGTCGCCGAGAGGGGGACGCCCGCGAAGAGCCCCCACCCGAGCAGGATGCTCCACGGGTACTCGTTGGAGGCGTGGGTCACCGCCGCAAGCCCCTTGGCGAACCGGATTCCGATCAGCGGAAAACCGATGCACAGGAGGATCATCGCGACGACGTTGAACGGCGTGATGAGCGCCCTTGCGTATTCGGAGAGGGGCATTCCCATCAGCAGCTTGTCCGTGAACCGGGCGGGAAAGCTCTCCTCTTTCACGAAGATGTCCTCCTTCATTCCTTCCCCTCCTTGTTCCGGGTTGCTGCGTAGCACATTCCCAGGAGCGCCGGCCAGATCGTGAGGACCAAAGGCACGGCGGAGAGGAACCCCTTCGTCTGCTCCACGAGGGGCTTCTCCACAAGATTCGCCGGGAAATCCATCCGGTCGAAGGGGATCCCGGAGATGTACATCCAGCTGGTCCCCCCGACCTCGTACTCGCCGTAGATGTGGTCGATGTAGCGATCCGGGTTTTTCCGGATCCTGTTCCTCGCCAGCTTGATGAGGTCCTCCCGCTTGCCGAAGGTGATCGTCCCGGCGGGGCAGGCCTCGGCGCAGGCCGGCATCCCCCCGTTCTTCACCCGCTCGTGGCAGAGCGTGCACTTCACGATCCGGGGATCCAGGGCGCTCTCATAATCGTAGGCCGGGACGTAGAAGGGGCACGCGACCATGCAGTACCGGCAGCCGAAGCAGACGTCCTTGTTGTAGAGCACCGCCCCTTCGGGGGTTTTCGTGTAGGCCCGCACGGGGCACGCGGCGGCACAGCCGGGCTCATTGCAGTGGTTGCACTGCACCTTCCGGTAAAAAGGCTTGTCGGAGGATTTCGGGTTCGCATACCGGTTGACCACCGTGTAGGCGGAGGCCGTCGGGCGCCTCTTCTTCTCGAAGACCGACTTCTCGTCGAAGGGGACCTCCGGCTCCGGCAGCCGGTTCGCCTGGTTGCACGCCTTCTCGCAGGTGCGGCAGCCGACGCATTCGGTCAGGTCCGTGAGCATCCCTTTGCGGTCGGGCCACCCCGAGATCCTGTTCTCCGCGAAGACCTCGGCCGACGCGCCGATCAGGGCGGCCCCGCCGGCGGCCGCAAGAGTCTGCAGCACCTGCCTCCGGCTGAGCGTTCCTCTTTCTCCCTCCCCGTTCTCCTTCACCGTGCGCTCCCCTTCCCGGATGCCGTCTCCCAATGCGCCCTTTCTCGGGTTGTCAGCCACGGAGAACCTCCTCCTCCCCTGTCATCGGGGTTTTCTCACTTTTTCTCCTCCAGCTTCGCCTGCTCCTTCGGGACGTGGCACATCTCGGTGCACCCCTTCGGGTCCTTCCCGACGCTGCCCACCTCTCCCCTGTGGCACTTGAAGCAGGCCTGATGGTAGGCCGCCATGAGCCCCGGCCGGCCGACATCTTCCGCCCGCGCGGACGCGGGATGACAATCCCCGCAGGGCTTGAGCCTGCTGACGTTTACGTTCTTTTTGAAGGCGGAAGGGTCGATCCGGTGGCACTCCGAGCAGGCCTGAACCTGCGTCGATCCGTGCTGATGGTGGCAGTCCGAGCATCCGCCGGCCATGGATACGTGCCCCGAATGGTTGAACGGCACCGGTTCATAGACCTTGGACAGGCTGCCCAGGGTGAGAACCTTCGGAACGCCTCCGCCGGCGGCCGATCCGGCTCCGGCGGAGACCCCGATCCAGAGGGCAAGGGCAACCACGATGACCGTTGCTTTCTTCACGGTTCCGGCTCCTTCTCCTTCGCTTCGGCCTTCTCCTTCCTCTTGTTCTTCTTGTTCTTCTTGCCTCCCAGGTACGCCTCCACCGGCCGCCACCCGAAGAATGCGGTCCTGCCGGCCATCCCCAGGGTTTTCTCGAGCCCTTCCGCGGCCATCCCGACCAGCTCGGCGCCGAGGGTGTACAGGAAGACGAAAGGAAGCGCAATCACGTAGGCCAGCCCGATGAAGGGGGCGGCTGCGAGTCTCCCGACGGTCCTCAAGGTGTTCCGGTACCCCGAGGTACGCAGGTGCTCCAGGTCCTCGCTGGCGGACTGCTTCAAGGTTTTGAAGGGCTTCGGCTTGAGAATTTCCACGTAGAGGATGTACCCGGTGATCGCCAGGACGGAGAGGATGTACTCCACCCCTTTGACGTGCGTCGTGAAGTCGATGAGCGTGTGCATGGCGTCCTCCCCTTGTCGATTATTCTTTCGTCCCGTTGCCGTTCTTTTCCTTCTTGTTCTTCCCCGCCAGGTACGCCTCGGTGGGCCTCCACCCGAACGACACGCTGGTCCGGAGCTGGCCGAGCACGCCTCCGAAGATCCTCCTGCCCAGCAGGTAGAGCGACGTGGCGATGATGGTCACGGGCAGGAACACGATATACAGCCCGCCGGAGACGATCCCGTAGAGAAACAGGATGGCAAAGGGGACGCGGCTGTACGTCGACCCCAGGTTCCCCGGAAGGATCCCTCCCCTCGTAAGTTCCACCAACCGTCCGCTGCCCGATTCCCAGTAGGTGCCCATGCCGACCTCTTGTCCGCCGGTGAATTTCTGCATTTCCTTCACCTCCCTTCGGTCTTGCGGGTTCCAGAGCGATTTTCCCGTGGCGATGGCCCCACTATAGGGGGGGTCTTCCTCCCCAACAATCGGCAGAACTACCTAGATTCCGGGAAAAGAGTACCTATGCGGCGGCGGGAAAACCCTTAGAACTATCGAAGCATGCTCTCGGCCACCTTGATCAGCTCCAACGGGGTGGATCTCGCCATCACGGTGATGTGGGTATTTCCTTCCTTCCAGGAAACCCGGGAACAGGGCTCTCCACTGCTGCACGTCCCGACCTCCAGCGTGGAATCCCTTCCCTTGAGCGGATATCGAACTTTCTCCTTGAGTTGCGCCATCCGGATCTTGCCGTCCGTGCGGAAGGTGTCCGAAAGCGACTGGGAGATGACCAGCCCGGCGGACGTTCCTTCCGTCTGCCCGAACTCCATGATGAGCGCGGGGAAAGGCTTCCCCTGCGCCAGGACCGCGGAGGGCGGCCAGGACAGGTTCTGCGGGAAATACGACGGGACGTAGATCTCCCGGATGGAAAGCTCCGCCTTCACGTCCTCGACGCTCTTGTACTTCCGCATCAGATCTCTCTGCGCCAGCAGCGGCATCCAGCCCGCCAATTTCAGGCCCGCCAGAAGGATCGCGACCGCGGCCGCGAACAGCAGGTAGTTCGGGAATTTTCTCGGCATGGGATCTCTCCGCGTCACACGATGAAATAGTTGATCACGATGACGGCCCCGAGGGTCAGCAGAAAAACCGGCCACTCCCCGCCCGGACCGGATGCGGGACCCTTCTCGAGCCGGGAAATCCTGCTCTCGATGTTCAGCCGGTGGCTGTACTCCTCGATCCTGTCCGCCACCTTCCTCCCGTCCTTTGTCCCCGCACCCGGCAACGGTTCCCCGCCCAGGTACAGCTTGCGCAACGCGCCGGCCAGGTCGAGCGGCTTTTTCGTGAAGGAAGCGGCCATCTCGTCGCAGATCTTCTCGTCTTCCTGCACGGACCTCCGGAACTCGACGAGGACAACGGGATTGAAGAACATGACGATCCGAAGGAAAAACACCGGCAGGAGGAACGGCCGCCGGCTCCGGAGGATGTGCGCGATCTCGTGGGCCAGCGCGGCCTGCAGCTCCTCTCCGCGGAGAACTTTGAGGAGGCCCGAAGAAAGGTAGATGGACGGTTTTTTCCCCGTGGAGGAGAAGATGACCGGATCTTCATCCTCCAGGATATGCGATTCCGGCTTCTCCACGGGCAGCGCCTCCAGGGCCTCCCGCACCGCCGGGTCGCCGCCTTCCCGGACTTCGATCGAGGGGCCGTCTTTCCTCGACGCAAAGGTGTGCCTCAGGATGGGGAGGAGCTCCTGGGCAAGGAACACGATCGTCGTGACCAGGAAGATGATAACCAGGACCGCGCCCAAGGGGACCGGCCCCGGCAATTCCATGTGGATCCACCGGCTGCTGTCGAAGAGCGCCCCCATCCGGAAATAGACGGATCCCCTGGCGGGATCCGCCAGCTGGTACAGCGGAAAAGAAAAGGCCGGGAACACGATGGCGATCAGCAGCAATCTCTGCCGGACGAACGGGCTGCCGAGCCGGAAGCTGAGGATGGCGATTTCCACGACGGCCCCGGCGACCAGGGAATGGAAAAACGCCTGGGTCGCGTACAGGCCCGCAAGAGAGCTGAAAAAATGGGATAAACTCATTTTCCGCACATGATAGCGTTCCCGGAGGAAGAATTGAAGATGGGAACGGAATGCGGATCAGGGCTGAAACCGCCGCAGCCGGAGAGCGTTCGACACCACCGTGACCGAGGAGAGCCCCATCGCCGCGGCGGCAAGGATCGGATTCAACAGCACCCCATACGAGGGATAGAGGGCGCCGGCCGCCACCGGGATGAGCACCACGTTATAGGCGAAGGCCCAGAACAGGTTCTGGCGGATGTTGCGCAAGGTCGCGCGGCTCAAACGAATGGCGGCCGCCACCCCGCCCAAATCGCCGCTCATCAGGACGATATCCCCTGCCTCCATGGCGATGTCCGTGCCGGTGCCGATCGCCATCCCCACGTCGGCCTGGGCCAGGGCCGGCGCATCGTTGATCCCGTCGCCCACCATCGCCACGATCTTCCCCTCGGCCTGGATCTTTCGCACCTCCTCCGCCTTCTCGTCGGGGAGAACCTCCGCCCTTACGCGGTCGATGCCTGCCCGGGCGGCCACCGCCTTCGCGGTGCGGGGGTTGTCCCCCGTCAGCATCACCACCTCGATCCCCATCTCCCGCAGGGCGTGGATGGCGCCTGGGGCGCCTTCCTTGATCTCGTCCGTAACCGCCGCCACCCCGGCCGCCTTGCCGTCCACGGCGATAAAGACAGGGGTGTCTCCCGCTTCCGAGACCGCGTCGGCAGCCGGGAGGATCGCCGAGATCTCGACCCCCTCCTCTTCCAGCCATTTCCGGTTCCCGACGTGGACGAGGCGCCCACCGGCGGTCGCGCGGATCCCGTGGCCCGCCTCGGAGAAAAACCTTTCCGGAGGCCCGGGCGCAAGCCCCCGCGCCGTTGCGCCCCTGACGATGGACTCGCCGAGAGGATGCTCCGAACCGGTCTCCGCGATCGCGGCGAGCCGCAGCAGCTCCCTCTCCCCTCCCGGCCCCTGGAACTCCCCGTCCGGAGCGGGCCGGATCCCCGACAGCTCCGGGCGCCCCCGGGTGACCGTCCCGGTCTTGTCGAGGATGACCGTTTGCACCTTGTGCGCCGTTTCCAGCGCAGCGCCGCTGCGGATCAGGACCCCCAGCTCCGCCCCCTTCCCCGTGGCCACCATGATGGAAGTGGGAGTGGCCAGCCCCAGGGCGCAGGGGCAGGCGATGATGAGGACGGAGATCGTGCTGATCATCGCGTAGGTGAGCCGCGGCTCCGGCCCGAAGGCCCACCAGGCAAGGAAGGTGGCCGCCGCGATCCCGATCACCGCCGGCACGAACCGGGAGGCGATCACGTCGGCCAGCCTCCCGATCGGGGGCTTGCTCCCCTGCGCCTCCTGCACCATCCGGACGATCCGCGCCAGGACCGTGTCCTTCCCCACGCGGACGGCGGTGAACACCAGCCGGCCGTTCAGGTTCATCGTCCCGCCGGTCACGGCGCCGCCGGGCCCTTTCTCCACCGGGATCGGCTCCCCTGTGAGCATCGACTCGTCGACGGCGGCCGCTCCTTCCGTAACGACCCCGTCGACCGGAATCTTCTCCCCGGGGCGAACCACGACGCTGTCGCCGACCCTCACGTTCCCGAGCGGTATGTCCGCCTCCGCGCCGTCCCGGATGACGCGCGCGGTCCCGGGCTGGAGGCCGATCAGTTTTTTAACGGCCTCGGAAGTCTTCCCCTTCGCGCGGGATTCGAAATACCGTCCCAGGAGGATCAGGACGATGATCGCCGCCGAGGTGTCGAAGTAGACGTGCGCGGCGGTCCCCCGCACGGCGAAGATCCCCGGAAAGAACGTCGCGACGAGGCTGTACGCGTACGCCGCCGTCGTCCCCAGCGCCACCAGCGTGTTCATGTCCGTCGTCCCGTGCTTCGCGGTCGCCCACGCGCCGCGGTAGAAGCGGGACCCGACGTAGAACTGGATCGGCGTGGCCAGAAGGAGCTGGAACAGCGCGCCGGCGAACGGAGAGAAAGGCATGCGGGCGGGACCGGCGAACATCTCCCATTGGGCAAGGAGGAACAGGGGCACGCCCAGCGCAACCCCCGCGCGCAGCCTCGTCAGCAGGGAGCGCTCCTCTTCCCGCTGCATCCGCTCCTGCCGGGCCAGCGGGTCCTCTCCCGCCTTGACCTCGGGAACGGCATACCCCGCCCCCGCGACCGCGGCGCGCAGCGCGTCCCTATCCGCGATCCCCGGAAGGTATTCCACCGTCCCGGACTTCGTGGCCAGGTTGACGCTCGCCGACAGGACCCCTGGAACCGCCGCGAGCGCCTTCTCCACGCGCGCCACGCACGAGGCGCAGCTCATCCCTTCGATCGGGAGGGTGATCTTCCCGCGCTCTTTCGCCGCGCTCTGTTGTACCGGATGGTCGGACATGATCTATCTCTTACGATGAGCTTATCAGCGCGGGGGGTGCGAGTCGACCGGCGCATTATCGTCGCCGCAATTTGCTGCTATACTCCGGGTAGCGCGCCTGTAGCTCAGGTGGATAGAGCAGCTGCCTTCTAAGCAGCGGGCCCGAGGTTCGAGTCCTCGCAGGCGCGCCAAGTCTTATGTTACCGCACCTCAGGAGATCCGAGCGATAGGGTCCCCCATCCGTCGTGCGGGAATCCGGTTTTCCCCATTGATCTGTGGTATTTTTGAAGAGAGCTCTCAACGTTCTCTATGTCACCTCTGGCCTTACTCAAAAGCAAATCCTGATCCATAGAAGGAGATCTCCTACTTGAAGGTGAGCAGCAAGTCCATTCTCGGTAGCCTGCCACATTTGAAGGCGAGCCTGCGCGGGAACGGATTGGGGAAAAAGTTCGCCGGCGACGAGCCGCCGCTGCGATCGGAACTGTTCAGCAGCGAACAGATGAAGCAGCATGGCAAGACCCTGGCGGGCTCGCACAAGTTGGGTCCGAGAGGGGTTCCGGACCGGCTTCTCACGCGGCTGGCGGAGAATGAAGAAGTCCTGATGGGAGCCTGCAACCTGCTGACGGCGGCGGTCAAGGCGAACCGCCGGATTGCGCCGGCCGGGGAATGGCTGCTCGACAACTTCTACCTGATCGAAGAACAGATTCGCACGGCCAGGCGACACTTGCCGAAGGGTTACAGCCGGGAACTGCCTCGTTTGCTTTCCGGTCCATCGGCGGGACATCCGCGCGTGTACGACATCGCCCTGGAGACGATCTCGCACGGCGATGGACGGGTGGACCCGGAAACTCTTGGCAGCTTCGTGGCAGCCTACCAGACGGTCACCTTCCTTACGTTGGGCGAATTGTGGGCAATCCCGATCATGCTGCGCCTGGCGCTGATCGAAAATCTCCGACGCGCCGGAGCGCGGATCGCCGCCGGCATGATCGACCGAAACCGCGCCGCCCAATGGGCGGAACAGATGACGGAGATCGCCGAGAAGGATCCGAAGAGCCTGATCCTGGTGACCGCGGACATGGCCCGGTCGAATCCGCCGATGGGAAGCTCGTTTGTTGCGGAATTTGCGCGCCGGTTGCAGGGACAGAGCCTCGCTCTGGCATTGCCGCTCACCTGGATCGAGCAGCGACTTTCCGAGTCCGGCCTGACGATCGAGCAGTTGGTACGGTCGGAGAGCCAGCAACAGGCCGCCGACCAGGTCTCCATCAGCAACAGCATCGGCAGCCTCCGATTTCTGGGAGCGATGGACTGGCGCGAGTTCGTCGAGAGGATGAGCGTTGTCGAGCAGGTGCTGCGTGAAGATCCTGGCGGAGTCTACGGCAAGATGGATATTGCCACCCGCGACCGCTACCGTCACGCCGTGGAGAAGATCGCGAAGAGCAGCCGGCTATCCGAAGGCGAGGTGGCGCGCAAAGCGATCCATTTATCCGGCGAGGACGCGTCCAGGAGAGGCAGGGACGATCGAGCGGCACATGTCGGGTTCTACCTGATCGGCAAGGGATTGCCGCAGCTCGAACGAACGGCGGAGGTGCGCCTGTCTCCCCTGGAGGCTCTTGCGCGAAGGGGCCGCCGGTTTCCCTTGCTCCTCTATCTCGGCACGATCACGCTGATGACGGCGATTTTCACCGGGAGCCTGTTGGCGAAGACGCATGCCGGTGGGTATCAGGATTGGCTGCTCGCGCTGATGGGGTTCCTTTCTCTGTTGGGCGGAAGTCAGCTGGCGGTGGCGCTGGTGAACTGGCTGGCCACGTTGCTGGTGACGCCGCATCCGCTGCCGCGAATGGACTTCTCCGAAGGAATTCCGGAGGAATCGCGCGCCCTGGTGGTGATCCCGACGATGCTCACGAGCGCTCCCGACATCGAGGACCTGGTCGAGGCGCTGGAAGTCCGGTTCCTGGCCAACCGGGACGACAACCTGTACTTCGGCCTGCTGACGGATTTCCGGGATGCGCACGAAGAAACGATTCCGGAAGACGAGCCGCTGTTGCGGCTGGCCCGGAAGAGGATCGAAGAGCTGAATGAAAAGTACGGGGATGCAAAAAACAACGCGTTCTTCCTTTTTCATCGCCCGCGCCGATGGAATCCCAGGGAGCGGATCTGGATGGGCTACGAGCGTAAGCGTGGGAAGCTTGCGGAATTGAATTCGATTCTGCGCGGCGGCTCAGGGGATCGCTTTTCCCTCGTCGTCGGCAAGACTGCCGTTTTATCGAACGTGAAGTACGTGATTACCCTGGACACGGATACGCAACTCCCGCGCGACTCGGCGCGGCAGTTCGTGGGAGCCATGGCGCACCCGCTGAATCGTACGCGATACGATGAAGATTCGCTGCGTGTCTCCGAGGGGTACGGAATCCTTCAGCCCCGCGTGGCCGTGAGCCTGCCGGGCACGAACCGGTCGCGGTACGCGCGACTGTTCGGGAGTGAGCCGGGCATCGATCCGTATACGCGCGCCGTCTCCGACGCCTACCAGGACGTGTTCGGTGAAGGCTCCTTCATCGGCAAGGGGATCTATGACGTGGATGCGTTCGAGCGGGCGCTCAATGGGCGTTTTCCCGAGAACCGGATCTTAAGCCACGATCTTCTGGAAGGGTGCTACGCGCGGGCGGGGCTGTTGAGCGATGTGCAGTTGTACGAGGAATATCCACCTCGCTACGGCGCGGACGTGAGCCGTCGGCACCGCTGGATTCGCGGGGATTGGCAGATTGCGTCGTGGTTGGTGTCGCGCGTTCCCGGACCCGGCAAGCTCCGTCAGAGGAATCCGCTCTCGATCCTGTCCCAATGGAAGATCTTCGACAATCTTCGTCGCAGTCTCGTGCCCTCGGCGTTGACGCTGATGTTGCTGCTGGGCTGGATGGTCCTGTCGCCGCTCTGGTTATGGACCTTGGCGGTGATCGGAATCCTCCTGATTCCACCGTTGGTTGCATCGGTTCTGGAACTGTTCCGGAAGCCGGACGAGATGTTGCTGAGGCAGCACCTCGCCGCCGCGGTACGCGCGGCCGGCCGGCACTTCGCCCAGGCGGCATTCACGCTCGTATGCCTCCCCTACGAGGCGTTTTTCAGTCTGGATGCGATGGTGCGCACGGCCTGGCGGATGCTGATCACGCACAAACGACTTCTGGAATGGAGTCCGTCGGGCGATCCGGACCGCAATCGCCGCGCGGACCTCGTCGCCTCTTTCCGGTCCATGTGGATCGCTCCCGTGATCGCCGCTGCCGCGGCGATCTCCCTGGCGCTTTCGAGGCCGGTTGCGCTGGCCGTGGCCGGGCCCATACTGGCCCTCTGGTTTGCCTCCCCCGCGGTCGCCTGGTGGATCAGCCGGCCGCTCGTCCCAAGGTCGCCTTGGCTTTCGGCCGACCAGGTCCTCTTTCTCCGGAAGCTTTCCCGAAAGACCTGGGCGTTCTTCGAGACCTTCGTCGGCCCGGAAGATCATTGGCTGCCGCCGGACAGCTATCAGGAGTATCGCGTCGCCACGGTTGCGCACCGCACGTCGCCGACCAACATGGGGCTCGCGCTGCTCGCGAATCTGTCCGCGTGCGACTTCGGCTACCTGCCGGCGGGACAACTCGTCGAGCGCACGGCGAATGCATTCCGCACGATGGAATCCCTGGAACGGCACCGGGGCCACTTCTACAACTGGTACGACACGCAGTCTCTAAGACCGCTGCCTCCTCTCTATGTTTCGACGGTGGACAGCGGAAACCTCGCGGGCCATCTGCTGACGTTGCGGCCGGGCCTGCTCGCACTTCCCGATCAAAAGATCCTGGGATCGCGATGGGTGGAGGGCTTAAGCGACACCCTCGGGGTCCTCGTGGACGCAGCGGGAGGAGCGGCGAAGGCACCGCTCGCGGAACTTCAGAAGGATCTTGCGTCCGCATCGGATTCCCGGCCGACGACGCTCTCGGCGGCCCGGTTGTGCCTGGACCGGCTGGCGGCATCCGCCGAGGACGTGATCCGCGCTCTTGACGCCGACTCCGAGAGCCAGCCGACGTGGTGGGCACATGCCTTCGCCCGGCAATGCCGCGACCTCCTCGATGAATTGACGTTTCTCGCGCCGTGGATCCTGCTGCCGGCAGCGAAGGACGGGCTCGGCGACTTTCCCGGCATCGACGAGATCCCGACGCTGCGCGAGTTGGCAAGACTCGAGGAACAGAACGACTGGCCTGTTGAGCTTCGGCGTCCCATCACCGAGGCAAGCCGGCGTGCCAGGGCAAGGATTGCGGCGATCGACCGCCTTGCGCTGCAATCCGGCGAACTCGCCCGTATGGAGGTTGATTTCCTGTTCGACAAGACACGTCGTCTGCTGGCCATCGGGTACAACGTGGGTGAGCGCAGGCGGGACTCGAGTTTCTACGATCTGCTGGCTTCGGAAGCGAGATTGTGCAGTTTCGTGGCGATTGCGCAGGGACAGCTGCCGCAGGAGAGCTGGTTTGCCCTGGGGCGCCTGCTCACTACCGCCGGTGGAGAGCCGATCCTCCTTTCGTGGAGCGGTTCGATGTTCGAGTACCTCATGCCGCTCCTGGTGATGCCGACGTACGAAAACACGCTGCTCGACCGGACCTGCAAGGCGGCCGTGGAGAGGCAGATCCAGTATGGGGGGCAGCGCGGCATACCATGGGGCATGTCGGAATCCTGCTACAACATGGTCGACGTTCGTCTCAACTACCAGTACCGCGCATTCGGCGTGCCCGGGCTGGGGCTCAAACGCGGACTCGCCGAGGATCTGGTCGTTGCGCCGTATGCGTCCGCCCTGGCGCTGATGGTGGCGGCCGAGGAGGCATGCCTGAATCTGCAGCGACTCGCCGCGGAAGGGGTGGAAGGAAAATTCGGCCTTTATGAAGCCATCGACTACACCCCTTCCCGTCAACGACGCGGACAATCGAGTGCCGTGGTCCGGGCCTTCCTGGCGCATCACGAGGGCATGAGCCTCCTCTCTCTGGCCTATCTGCTCCTGGACCGTCCGATGCAGAAGCGATTCGAGTCGGATCCGCGGTTCCAGGCGACCATGCTGTTGCTCCAGGAGCGGGTTCCAAAGGCCACGGCGTTCTATTCGCCCCCCGCCGAGCTCTCCGATTACCGTACGGCTCCCGATGGCCTGAAGACGCCGGTGCGCGCTTTCAGCAGCCCGGACACGCCGATGCCGGAAGTGCATTTGTTGTCGAACGGCAGATACCATGTGATGGTCACGAACGCGGGCGGCGGTTACAGCCGCTGGAAGGACATCGCGGTCACGCGCTGGCGCGAAGACGGTACCCGCGACGGCTGGGGCACGTTCTGTTACCTCCGCGACGTGACCAGCGGGGAGTTCTGGTCGACCGCCTATCAGCCGACGCTCAAACGATCGGAGAAGTACGAAGCGATTTTCTCGGAAGCGCGGGCGGAATTCCGCCGCCGCGACCACGACTTCGACACGCATACGGAGATCGCCGTCTCCCCGGAGGATGACATCGAGCTGCGCCGAATCCGCATCACCAACCGTTCACGGAGGCGTAGGGCGATCGACGTGACGAGTTACGCGGAAGTCGTCCTTGCATCGCCTGCCGCGGACGCGTTGCATCCGGCGTTCAGCAACCTCTTTGTCCAGACGGAGATCCTCCCCCAACGCCAAGCGATCCTCTGCACCCGCCGGCCCCGCTCCCTCGAGGAGCCGGTGCCGTGGATGTTTCACCTGATGGCCGTGCACGGGGCGGAAACCGGAGAAGTTTCCTATGAGACGGACCGCATGCGGTTCATCGGCCGCGGAAACACGGTCGCCGATCCGCAAGCGATGAGAGGATCCGCGGCGCTCTCGGGCAGCCAGGGCTCCGTGCTCGATCCGATGGTCGCGATCCGCCATCGGATCACGCTCGATCCGGGAGATTCCGCGACGATCGATACCGTCACCGGCGTCGCCGAAACCCGCGACGGCGCTTTGAGCCTTGTCGGGAAATACCAGGATCGGCGTCTCGCGGATCGTGCCCTCGAACTGTCATGGACCCACGGACAGGTGGTCCTGCAACAGCTCAATGCCACGGAGGCCGACGCGCAACTCTATGGACACCTTGCCGGCTCCGTCATCTATGCCAATTCCTCTCTGCGCGCCGACGCGAGCGTTCTCATCAAGAACCGCCGCGGGCAATCCGGCCTATGGGGCTACTCCATATCCGGCGATTTGCCGATCGTGCTGCTGCAGATTGGAGACCCGGCCAATATCGACCTGGTACGCCAACTCGTCCAGGCTCACGCGTACTGGCGCCTGAAAGGACTGACGGTGGACCTGGTGATCTGGAACGAAGATCACGCCGGTTACCGGCAACTGCTCCACGAACAGATCATGGGGTTGATTGCCGCAGGCATCGAAGCCAACGTGACCGATCGACCGGGCGGCATCTTTGTGAGGCTCGCGGAGCAGATATCGGACGAGGACCGCGTTCTGCTGCAAACGGTCGCTCGCGCCATCCTCACCGACAACCGGGGGACGCTGTGGGACCAGATCCACCGTCGTCGACCGGCGGAAGTGCCGGTACCGCCCTTCGCGCCGGCCCGAACCCATCGCGCCGAACCCCCCGCGGCCGCCGAGCTGCCCCGCCGCGACCTGATCTTCTTCAACGGGCTGGGAGGATTCACGCCGGATGGGCGCGAGTACGTGATTACGACCGCGCAGGGCCTCGTGACGCCGGCGCCGTGGGTGAATGTGCTGGCAAACCCGAACTTCGGAACCGTTCTCTCGGAGAGCGGTCCTGCCTGCACCTGGAGCGAGAATGCCCACGAGTTTCGCCTCACTCCCTGGGACAACGACCCGGTGAGCGACTCGAGCGGAGAAGCCTTTTACCTCCGTGACGAAGAGAGCGGCCGCTTCTGGTCCCCCACGCCGCTGCCCAGCCGCGGGGCGATGCCTTACGTCAGCCGGCACGGATTCGGCTACAGCGTCTTCGAGCACACGGAGGGCGGCATCCGCTCAGAGATGTGGGTTACCGTGGCCCTGGACGCGCCGGTCAAGTTCACGGTGTTGAAAGTGCGAAACGAGTCCGGCCGATCCCGCCGGCTCTCCGCCACGGGATACGTGGAATGGGTGCTGGGAGATCTGCGGCCGAAATCGGCCATGCACGTGGTCACCGAAGTCGATCCCGACAGCGGAGCGCTCTTCGCGCGGAACCCCTACAACACGGAGTTCGCCGGACGGGTTGCCTTTTTCGACGTAGACGATGCGATTCGGACCGTAAGCGGCGACCGGACGGAGTTCCTTGGACGCAACGGCACGCTTCGGAGTCCGGCCGCCATGGCCCGGGCGCGGCTCTCGGGCAAGGTAGGGGCCGCCCTGGATCCCTGCGCCGCGATCCAGGTTCCCTTCGAGCTGGCCGACGGGGAAGAGCGTGAGATCATCTTCACGCTCGGCGCAGGGCAAGACGCCGATGACGCCAGGACCCTGGTCCATCGCTTCCGTGGATCTGCTACCGCGCGTGGGGTACTCGAAACGGTGTGGCAGTACTGGAAGCACACTCTCGGCGCAGTCCATGTGGAAACCCCCGACCCGTCCCTCAACGTCCTGACCAACGGTTGGCTCCTGTACCAGACTCTGGCGTGCCGTCTTTGGGCGCGGAGCGGATACTACCAGCCGGGAGGCGCGTTCGGTTTCCGCGACCAGCTGCAGGACGTGATGGCGCTCCTCCACGCCGAGCCGCGCCTCGCGCGCGAGCACTTGCTCCGCTGCGCGGCCCGTCAGTTCCGGGAAGGAGATGTCCAGCATTGGTGGCATCCCCCGTCGGGCCGGGGCGTGCGCACGCACTGTTCGGACGATTTCCTCTGGCTGCCGCTGGCGACGTGTCATTACGTTTTGAACACGGGGGATACCGGAGTGTTGGACGAACCCGTCCACTTCCTCGAAGGCCGCCCGGTAAACGCGGAGGAAGACTCCTATTACGATCTGCCCGGCCGGTCGGAAGAGGCGGCCACCTTGTACGAACACTGTGTACGGGCCATCCTGATGGGCCTCAGGACCGGGGAGCACGGCCTGCCGCTCATCGGCTCCGGTGACTGGAACGACGGCATGAACCTTGTGGGCGAACACGGTAAAGGCGAAAGCGTTTGGCTGGGATTTTTCTTTTATGAAGTGCTCCTGCGGTTCGCCGAGGTTGCCCGCGCGCGTGGTGACCTGTCCTTCGCCGAACGTTGCCGGAGAGAGGCGGGTCAAGTGCGCCTGAATATCGAGCAGGACGGCTGGGACGGCGAATGGTACCGCCGCGCCTACTTCGACGACGGCTCGCCGCTTGGGTCGGCGAGCAATCCCGAATGCCGGATCGATTCGATTGCGCAAAGCTGGTCGGTTCTATCCGGGGCGGGAAACGCCGAGCGCTCGCGCATGGCGATGGAAGCGGTGGATCGGCGCCTCGTTCGCCGGGACCATGCGCTGATCCAACTCCTGGAACCGCCGTTCGACAAGTCGGATATGAACCCCGGCTACATCAAAGGGTATGTCCCGGGCGTGAGGGAAAACGGCGGACAGTACACTCATGGGGCGGTCTGGACGGCGATGGCGTTCGCCGCGTTGGGCGACAGCCGGCGCGCGTGGGAACTGTTGGCGATGATCAACCCGGTGAACCATGCGAGATCTCCGGAAGGGATTGCGACCTATAAAGTGGAACCGTACGTCGTCGCGGCAGATGTCTATGCGCTCTCGCCCCACAAGGGCCGCGGTGGATGGACGTGGTACACGGGCTCGGCCGGCTGGATGTACCGGCTGATCGTGGAATCCCTCCTGGGCTTACGGCTGGAAGTGGACAAGCTGCGTTTTGCTCCGTGCCTCCCCGCGGACTGGAAGGCATTCAAGGTGTACTACCGGTATCGCGAGACGGTCTACGAAATCGATGTCCTGCAACCGTTCGCCGGGAATGGCGAGACGAGCGTGACCGTTGATGGGGTTCCGCAACCCGACCGGGCAATTTCCCTTGTCGACGACCGCCGGAAACATTCGGTCGAGGTGGTGATCCACAATGCACGCAGTTAACACCGGCGCGAGAATCTACCGACGGACTGTCTCCCCTTCCTCGATAGGGGTTGGAGGCTCCCTCCTAAATAAACATCACGTCTGAAGGTCAAGGCGCTGTTTCCAGCTTGATATTGTCATAATCAGCATCCTGCTGCGTCGACTCGACCTCAAAATAGACGATGGGGTTGGCACTGTCGTTCCTTGTCAGATCGACCGTTCCTCCGAATGCCTCAACGGTCGTAACCGCCGGGCTGAAAGTAATTTTGATCGGATAGGTGCCGCCCTGAGAATACGGAAACGGGAACGCCACTTCATCTACTGCTACTCCTTTCCGGACCTTTCTTACCGAAGCATCTTTTGTCGAGAGCTCATAATAGGTTGTGGGGGTATCCATCAGGCGGATCGCGACATTCCCGCCGCTCCCATAATCCGACGCCGGAGAGAAATCCAGGGAAAAGACCCCCGAATAATTTGTCGGTGTCGGTAAAAGTTTGCTGAATATTACGGTCTCACCATTCCCGGTAATGACCTTTGCTTTTTGTCTGGAAGAATCATGGGTAAACGTTCCGGTTCCCAAGGATGTAAAAACCACATAACTTCCCGTGGTATCGGCGCTGAAATCGTCGGAGAACAGGGTCACCAACGGGGACGGATCGGACGCCGTGAACTGGAGGATGGAGCCCTTGGAAGTCCCGGTGACATTGCCGGCCGCGACACGGAAGTAGTACGTGCTGCCGGCGGACAACCCTGTCAGCGGGGCTGTGACCGGGTGGACGGACGTGCCGGCACCGGCGGACGTCGGGATCGTCGTATTGTAACTGCTCAAGGTCGCGCTCGTCCCCCACTCGAACCAGGCGTCCGTCGCCTGCCCGTTCGGGGTCACGTTGCCGTTGAGCGTCGCGCCCGTGGCGGAAACCGAGGTGGCGACGACGGTGGAAACTGCAGGCGCCGCGCTTGGGGTGAAGCTGAGGATCGCCCCTTTCAACGTCCCCGCCGAATTGGTCGCCGCCACCCGGTAGGAATACGTAGTCCCGGCGGCAAGTCCCGTCAGCGCCGCGTTCAACAACTGGCTGGCGGTCCCGGAGCCCACCGGCTGTGACGCCGTACTGCTGAAAGACGATAGAGCCGAATCGGTCCCCCACTCGAACCAGGCGTCGGTGGGCAGTCCGTTGGGCGTCACGTTGCCGTTCAGGGTGGCGGTGTTCGCTCCGACCGAGGTCGCTGCAAGAGTGGTGACAGCGGGAACCGCGCCGGGGATGAAGCTCGCGATGCTTCCCTTGCTCGTTCCCGAACCGTTGCTTGCCGCCACCCGGTAGTAATGCGTAATCCCGGTGGCAAGTCCCGTCAGCGCCGCGTTCAACAACTGGCTGGCGGTCCCGGAGCCCACCGGCTGTGACGCCGTACTGCTGAAAGACGATAGAGCCGAATCGGTCCCCCACTCGAACCAGGCATCGGTGGGCAGACCGTTGGGCGTCACGTTGCCGTTCAGGGTGGCGGTGTTCGCTCCGACCGAGGTCGCTGCAAGCGTGGCGACCGCGGGAGCAATCCCGACAAATGAGGTGGTAAAACTTGCGACGGAACTATCCGACTCGCCTTTCGAGTTCGTGGCAACAACCCGATAATAATATTCGGTGTTCCCAGCAAGCCCGCCAACTTGTGCGAAGACTTGCTCCTTGGCCAATCCCGAACCGACGGATTGCCGAGTTGTAACGGCAAAACTCGACAGGGAAGGATCCGGTCCATACTCGAACCAAACCTGGGTCGAAAGACCGTTTGGAATAACGTCACCGTTTAATGTCGCCCCGTTATTATCGATTGCGGTGGGAGCAGCAACTTCGATAACCGGAACGGATCCATTGGTCGCGTCCCCTCCGCCGCCGCCTCCACCACACCCGGCGAGAAGGAATGCAACCAGCATGAGGGTGAGTTTTTTCAACGAGGTCTCCCATTGTTCCACAGGCATGATCTATGCCAATCATGATAATCCCTTGGATAGAAGCATGATTTCTATTAAATATTCAATGGGTTATGCGACGGGGCTTACTCAAGGAAGATTCCCTGCCATTCACATGGAGATAACCCGGATTGGTAAAATTTTTCCCCTTTTAGCTCCTTCTCTGCGGGACGTGAAGCCGATCGAGTCAAGCTTCCGGCAAGATGACGATCTTGCCCTTGACCTGCCGGTTGATCATCCGCTTCATTGCAGCGGTGGCTTCGCAAAGCGGCACCCGCTCGCTGATGACGGGTTTCACCTTGCCGGCGGCGAACCATTCCGCCAATTGCTTCACGTTGCGCAGGTGGCCCTCGGGATCGTGCTTGACCGACTCGCCCCAATAGACGCCGACAATGGAGCGTTCCTTGAGCAGGGCGAGGTTGATGGGAATCTTCGGGATGTCGCCGGCGGCGAAACCGATCACCAGAAGGCGTCCGCCCCAGGCCGTGGCGCGCAGGGCGATCTCGGTGTAGGGGCCGCCCACCGGATCGTAGACGATGTCCACGCCTCTCCGGCCGGTAAGCTCGTCGATGCGGTCCCGCAGGTTTTCGGAGGCGTAGTTGATGGTCTCATCGGCGCCCAGCTGCCTGCACAGGGCCAGTTTCTCCTCGCTGGAGGCGGCGGCGATGACGCGGGCCCCCAGGGCCTTGCCGATCTCGATGGCGGCCAGGCCGACGCCGCCGGCGGCGCCCAGCACCAGCAGGGTTTCGCCGGCCTTGAGACGGCCGCGATCCTGGAGGCCGTGAAGGGAGGTTTCATAGGTGTAGAGGAATGCGGCGCCGGCGTCGAAGTCCATGTCCTCGGGCAACGGGGTCACCCGTTCGGCATCGACCGCGCATTCCTCGGCGAAGCCGCCCCAGCCGGCGATGGCGATGACTCTATCCCCCGGCTTGAAACCCCGCACATCGGCGCCGGTCTCGACAATCACGCCCGCCATTTCGGTGCCGGGCGAGAAAGGGAGCGGCGGTTTCACCTGGTAGAGGCCCTGTGCCATCAAGGCATCGGGGAAGTTGAGCGAGCTGGCCTTGACATCGAGCAGGACCTGTCCGGGGCCGGGGCGCGGGTTCGGGATCTCCCGTATCGTCAGCTTTTCAAGAGGGCCGAAGGCGGTGCACAGCAGGGCTTTCATGGTTTCCTCTCCTCCCGGGTTGGGTCCCGTCTTCAGCAGGCGCCGGAATCGAAACGCCGCCATGGTTGATCTTAATGATAAAGCAAAGGAGGAGGCGACGGCCATGGGGTTGAAATCGTTCGAACAGCACCGGGAAAGCCTTCGCGACGGAAGGGAAGTGTATTTCGACGGGGAACGGGTCGCGGACGTCACGACGCATCCGGTCCTGGGCGTCGGGATGTCCTTTGCGGGGATCGACTACAAGCTGGCCGAAGATCCGGAACATCGCGGCTTGGCGGTCTGCACGGACCCGCGGACGCAGGAGGCGTACAGTCGGTTCTACAAGATCCCCGAAACGACCGAGGACCTGCTGAAGCGCCGGGAATTGATCGCCGCCGGGTCGCGGGTCACCGGCGGCCCGCCGCTGATCAAGGAGATCGGTACCGACGCGCTTTTCGCCCTCCACATCGTCGCCGACCACATGGACAAGCACCTCGGCACATCTTGCCTCCCGAAGGTCCGGAAATATTACGAGGCGTGCCGCGCGCAGGACCTTGGATTCGCGGTGGCCCAGACGGACGTGAAGGGGGATCGGAGCAGGCGCCCCTCGGAACAGCACAACCCGGATGTTTACGTACGCGTGGTCGAGCGCCGCAAGGACGGCATCGTCGTGCGCGGCGCGAAAGCCCACACCACGGCGTCCCCTTTCGCGAACGAGCTGATCGTCCTCCCGACTCGCGCGATGGCGGAGGCGGATGCCGACTACGCGGTCGGCTTCGCCATCCCGGTGGCCACCCCGGGACTGAAGCTCATCGCGGAGGTCTCCAGCCATCCCGGGGACAACCGCTTTGACTACCCGGTCACCACGGACCTCAAGATGGTGGACACGGTGACCGTCTTCGACAATGTCTTTGTGCCGTGGGAGCGGGTTTTCCTGTGCGGCGAGTGGCGGTATGCCGGGGAGCTGGCGAACACCTTCGTCGAGTTCCACCGGTTCACGGCGGCTTCCTACAAGCTGCCGATGTGCGAACTTTTCATCGGGGCGGCCCAGTTGATCGCGGAGTACAACGGTGTGGCCGATGTGACCCACGTGCGCGACAAGATCATGGAACTCATCGCCTGGACGGAAACGACGCGCGGCCTGCTCGTGGCCGCTGCGATGGAACACAAGGTCGTCTCGCCGGGGGTCGCCCGACCGAGCATCACGCTGACAAACATCGCCAAGCATCATTTCGCTCGAAACTACCACACGATGGTCCAGAACCTGCAGGACATCGCCGGAGCCCTCCTGGTCACCGCGCCGTTCCGGCGGGACTGGGAAAACGAGGCGACTCGGCCCTACCTGGACTACTACCTCGGGGGCGTGGAAGGCGTTTCAGGGGTACAGAGGACCCGGGCCATGAAACTGATCCGGGACATCGCCGCCTCGGGGTTCGGCGGATACCAGGAGATCCTGTCCATTCACGCGGAGGGGTCGCTGGCCGCGCAGCGGATCACGATTCTCCGCGATTACGACGTGAAGCGTTGCGTGGAAATCGCGAAGACGTACCTGAAGGATTGAAGCCGGTCCCGTCTTTCAGTAGAGCCAGGTGCTCACCGCGAGTGTTTTGCCGTCCACTTTGCGCAGGGGGCGGTAAAACTCCACGGGCTTGATGAACACCGTGCCGTCGCCGGCCGCGCACAGCCCGCCCGGTCTCTGCACGCGGGCCTGGGAGGCGGGCCCATCCATATCGATTACCCACCTTTCGCCTGATGCCCCGATCCAATCGGACAGGCGCCCTCTCTCCAGCTTGCGCACCAGGTTGTTGGCGTCGTCGGAGATGAGCAGCGTCCCGTCGGGCAAGTAGGCAAGGCCGTTCAGGAACTCGACCCGCGGCTGCCCGCTGTTGGCGTAGCCCTTGAGCGCCGAGAGAAGCTGCTCGACGCGGCCGTCCGGATGCAGGCGGTGGATGTTGCTGTAGATGTCCACGGACGGATGCACCCACGATCCGCCGACGACGGGGAGACCCTGAGGATCCATGACGACGAACCTGTAATTGATTCGCTTCTCCGGCTTCCCTTCGCCGTCCGGGGCCATCGAGCACCCCTTGCGCACCGTCGTGACATTGCCGGCGGGATCGATCCGCCGCAGCGCGCAGTTGCCCCAGTCGGCGACCAGCAGGTTCCCCCCGCGATCGAACGCAAGGCCGCCGGGATCCTTGAACAACGCTTGTCGGCCGGGGCCGTCCTGGTAGCCGGGCTTCTTGGTTTTTTTCCATGGATCGCGCACGCAGGCATTCTCGCCGCCGCCCGCGACGTGCTCGACATAGCCGTCGCCGCGCAGCTTGAGGATCACGTGGTATTCCGTTTCGCTGACATATACGTCGCCGTTCGGCGAAACGGCGAGGCCTCCCCATCTCGACGGATGGATGGCCGATTCCGCAACCTTGATGTTGCAGCCCGTGGTCGACCACTGCCCGCCGATTTTCCTGAGAGGGTCGCGCAAGGCGAAGGGCGTAACGCGGCCGTCGGGGTCCACGCGCCAGACGCCGATGCCGTCGTCCGCGTACCATACGCGGTTTCCTTGCGGCGGCCGTCCGGTCTCGCCCGCGGAAACCAGGCCGCCCGCGGCGACGAACAGCGTGCCGTCGGGCATGCAGGCGGCCTCGAAAAACTTGCCGAAGGAGAGGCGGTCCGCCGGCAGGTAACGGTTCGTGACGATCCAGCGGGACCGTTCGTCCGGGCCGAAGTACCGCTCGAGGATTTGATCCTTATGCGTGATCGTGCGCGGGCCGCCGGCTTGCGGCGTCGTCCGTTCGAGGAAGGTCCACGCGCCGCCAGGGGAAGGAAGCGCCGCGTCGGACATCGCGGGCTCGTTGGGCCTGGGCGATGCCTTCGATGCGGGCGCGGGCTGCGGCTTCGTTTGCAGCGCCTCCTTCGCCTTCTGCTCGGCGGCCCGCCTGGCTTCCTCCGCCGCCTTTTGGGTCAAGTCCTTCAGAAAGTCCTGCGCCAGCGCCGCCGGCCCGATGGCCGATAAGGGCAGAAAGGCGATCCCGAGGACGATGACGACCCGGACAAGGGAATTTTTCATCCTTCACCTCCCGGAATTCCAGCCGGGTTTTTGTTCGAAATCGGCGAAAACGCTTGTTGCCGGTTCCGGGCAAGAAGCCCGGCGAACTCCTCGGCGGGGACCGGTTTGCTGAAGAGGAACCCCTGGACCTTGTCGCAATCGTGGGTTCTCAGGAAATCCAGTTGCTCGGCGGTCTCCACCCCTTCGGCGATCACCTCGATCTTCAAGGTGTGCGCCATGGCGATGATGGCCTTCACGATCGCCTGGTCCTCGGGGGTCCGAAGGAGGTCCTTGATGAAGGCACGGTCGATTTTCAGGAGCTGGATCGGGAATTTCCTGAGGTAGGCCAGGGACGAGTACCCCGTCCCGAAGTCGTCCATCGCCACCCGGATGGAAAGCCGGTTCAGGGCCCACAAAACGTCGAGCGTGCTGTCCACGTTTTGCATGGCGATGGATTCGGTGATTTCCACCTCGAGGGAACCGGGATCCAGTCCCGTACTCCGAAGCACCTGCGTGATGGTCCGGACAAGGTCGTATTGCTGGAACAGCCGCCCGGAGACGTTGACGGACATGCGGAACGGCGAAAACCCTTCGGATTGCCAGGTTTTTGCCTGGGCGCACGCGGTTTCGATGGCCCACTCGCTGATCGGTATGATGGCTCCCGTCTCCTCCGCGAGGGGAATGAACTGCATCGGCGGGACGAGGCCTTGCCCCGGGCGGAGCCACCGGATCAAGGCCTCCGCGCCGATGATCCTGCCGGACCGCAAATCGATCTCCGGCTGGTAGTAGTTGACGAACTCCTTTCGCACGCTGGCGGTCCGGAGACCCTTTTCCATCTCGATTCTCTGCGCGATCGCGGCGCTCATCTCCTCCGAGAAGACCTGGAGGCTGTCCTTCCCCTGCGCCTTGGCGCGGAACATGGCGATGTCGGCGTTTTTGACAAGGGTTTCCACCGTGTCCCCGTTTTGCGGGAACATGCTCAAGCCGATGCTGGCGGTGATGTTCATCTCCTGCCCATCGACGGGGAAGGGGGAAGCAAACGCGCGATGAATCCTGCGGGCCGCGGCGATGACGGTGTTTTCATCCGCCTGATCGGGGAAGACGACGCAGAACTCGTCCCCGGACATCCGGGCGACCGTGTCGGTTTCGCGGATTGTGGCGGACAGACGCTCCGCCACCGCCTGGAGAAGCCGGTCCCCGGCATTGTGTCCCATGGTGTCGTTGACTTCCTTGAACCGGTCCAGATCGATGAGCAGAACGCCGACTATCTCCTCCTTGCGGCGCGCCCTGGCAAGGCCGCGGGAGATGCGTTCGTTGAGCGTCACCCGGTTGGGAAGCCCCGTCAGGGGATCGTGGTATGCGAGAAACGCGATCCGTTCCTCGGCTTTTTTCCGCTCCGTGATATCCCGGGCGATGTACAAGGATTCGCCCTCGCCGACGGCGACGATCCGGGCCTCGTAGCAGCGGGCCTCCTTATCCGAAGGGAGGATATACTCGAACACCTGGATTTCGCCGGTCCGCAGGGCCAGGGCCATGCAGCGGTTCGCGTTCTCCGCCACCTCGGCCGGGAAAACGTCCGCCAGTTTCCGGCCCCGGTATTCCTCCAGGAGCGCATGGCCGTGTTCGCTCGCCGACACGAGGTCCAGCAGGGTGCCGTCCCTGCCGATACGGAAGATCAGGTCCGGGATCGCCCGCAGGAGACCCCGGGTTTTCTCCTCGCTCCGCCAGAGGTCCAGGAAGGCCCGGCCCGCGCGCAGCACGTAGCTGACGCGGTATCCCAGGATCACCCAGTTGATCGGCTTGGTGATGAAATCCGTGGCGCCCGCATCGTAGGCGCGGTGGATCGACGCCATGTCGTCGAGGCCGGTCATCATCACCACCGGGACGTGCTCGCCCCCGGGGATCTTCCGGATCGCGACGCAGGCGGCAAACCCGTCCATCTCCTTCATCAGGACGTCCATCAGCACGAGGTCGGGCCGCAGGCGCTCGAAAGCGGCCACGCCCGGGCCGCCGTCTTCGGCCTCCGCCACGCGGAACCCGGACTTCGCAAGGGAAGCCGACGCCAGCATGCGGAACGCGTCGTCGTCCACGACCAGCACAAGGGGGGCTGTCTTCAGCGTATCGGCGTCCGTCAAGGCGTTGGCTCCATGTCCAGGCGGGAGAGCGCGGCCCGCGCCGCCCCGTATTCCGTTTCGATTTCCGCAAGCGCTTCCCCGGCCTTTTCCAGGTCCTTCGCCCGGGCCATGGCTTCCAGATCCTTGAACAGAACCGAAAGCCTTCTGGCCCCCACGTTGGCGCTGGCCGACTTGAGACTGTGCGCAGCGCGGTGGACGGCCTCCGCATCGGTGTTCTTCACCCCGTTCCGGAGGATCTCGAGCTGCGTCGCGGAGCTTTCCAGATAAAGGGCCACCACCTTGGCCACGAGATCCGGACCTCCTTCCTGCTGGAGGCTGCGGATGTTGTCCAGGGCCGCCACGTCGATCGGGGACGCGGCCACCGGGGGGCTTTCCTCCGGCAATCCCGGCGACCTTCCCGCGAAACCTTCCGTCTCCGTGACGGGTTCCGTTCGGGGCCTCTCCGGGAGCCACCTCGACAGGACTTCCCTCAGCTGGCCGATCGTGAACGGCTTGCCGAGGTAATCGTCCATCCCGGCGGCCAGGCACAGGCTCCGGTCCTCCTCCATGACGTTCGCCGTCAGGGCGACGATGGGGATCCGGGTCGTCTCGGCGGCCCGGATGGCCCGGGCGGCCTCGTAGCCGTCCATCTCCGGCATCTGGCAGTCCATGAGCACGAGGTCGTAGCCCCCGCGCGCCATCGCTTCCACCGTCTTCCGTCCGTTCTCGGCAACGTCCGCCGTGCACCCGAGGAGCCTCAGCATCGACATCGCGACTTCCTGGTTGACGGGGTTGTCCTCGGCCACCAGGATGCGGCCGTGGAACCCGGGCCGCCCTTCCGGGAGGTTGTACCGGGTAACGAGCGTCCCGGCGGGCTCGCCCGCCGAGAGGCCCATCACGGTGGCGATGCAGTCGTAGAGGACGGACGGGAGCACCGGCTTGGTCAGGTAGCCCAGGATCCCCGCCTGCCGGGCCTCCCGCGCGTCGCCGCGCAACCCCAGGGAGGAGAGCATGATGAGATGGACCTCCCGGATGGCGGGATCGACCGCGATCGCCTGCGCCAGCTGGAGCCCGTCCATGACGGGCATCTGCATGTCCAGGATCGCCAGGTCGAAAGGCTTTCCTTCGGCCTTCGCGTCGCGCAGCGCGGCCAGGGCCTCGTCGCCGCCCTCGACGGCCTCGTTCCGTATCCCCCAGTGGGTGATCTGCCGCGACAGGATGCTCCGGTTCGTGGCGTTGTCGTCCACGATGAGGACGCGGATGCGTTGCAGGTCGAGACAGGGGACCGGGAGGACCGGAAGCTTTTCCTCGGGCTTGTCGAACCGGGCGGTGAACCAGAAGGTAGAGCCCTTCCCCTCCTCGCTCTCGACGCCGATCTCGCCCCCCATCGCACCTACGAGCTGCCGCGAGATGGACAGCCCCAGGCCCGTTCCCCCGTACTTGCGGGTTGTGGAGCCGTCGGCCTGGGTAAAGGATTCGAAGATCTTCTTCCGGGCGTGCGGCGGGATGCCCGCCCCGGTGTCGCTGACTTCGAAACGCAGGACCGCCGACCGTTCCCCGTTCGGTTCCGGGGCCACCCGGACGACCACCTCCCCCCGTTCCGTGAACTTGATCGCGTTTCCCAGCAGGTTGAGAAGCACCTGGCGCAACCGGCCGGGGTCTCCCCTCAGCGCGGAAGGAGTCGCGGAATCGATCAGGCAGGCCAGTTCGAGCCCCTTGCGCTGGGCCCGCTCGCCGAGAAGCTCCACGGCGTCCTCGACGGTCCTCTGCAGGTCGAAATCGATCGTCTCGAGCTCCAGCTTGCCCGCCTCGATCCGGGAAAAGTCGAGGACGTCGTTGATGAGGTCCAGGAGGGCCTCTCCCGAGCGCTTCGCGATCTCGGCGAACCGCCGCTGCTCTCCCGTCAGGGCCGTCTGAAGCAGGAGGTCCGTCATCCCGAGAACCCCGTTCATGGGCGTCCGGATCTCGTGGCTCATCATGGCGAGAAACTGGGACTTGGCGAGGCTCGCCGCCTCGGCGGCTTCCTTGGCCTCCTTGAGATCCGCCACGGTCTGTTCCAGCTCCCGGTTGGCCGAGGAGAGCTCGGCGGTCCGCTGAACGACCTTTCCCTCCAGTTCCTCCTTGTGCCGCTCGAGCTGCTCTTCCCGCAGATGGATCTGCCCCAGCATCTCGTTGAAGCCGTCGATCAGCTCGCCGATCTCCCCGCCGCTCTCCCGGACCACGCAAATGGAGTATTCCTTCTCCTTCGAGATCTTCCTCATCGTTTGCGTCAGGTGCAGGATCGGATCGGTGATCAGCCCCTGGAGCCTGGAAAAAACGAGGGATACGGCGATAAAGGACCCGAGCATGAAGACCACGGCGGCGACGAGGAAGCCGGTCAGCCGGGCCCAGAGCTCCTTCATGTCCGCCAATACAACCACCGTGGAGATCTTCTGGCCGTCCAGGATAATCGGCACGACCGTTCCCGGATGGAAATTCCGGTTCCAGAAGGAGCCCTTATCCTCCGTCAATCGGGTCAGGGTTTCGTGGGTTTTCCCCGGATGGCCGCCCGCCTCCTGCTCAAGTTTCAGGGGGTCGCGGTCCGCGTCCTTGGCGATATACTTCGTGAACACCCGTCCGTCGTTGGAAAGGATGTACGCGGCCACGACATGCGGGTTGGCGCGCATCGCCGCCAAGGTCTCCTCGGCGGCTTTCCGGTCGTTGAACATGACGGCGGCGGCCGTGTTCGTTCCCACGATCTCCGCCAGGACGGATATTTCCTGGCGCAGGCTCTTCCGGTACGAAAGCGCCTCGCTGACCGCGAACGCCAGGAAGGCGACCACCGCGACGACGCCGCTCGCCGCCATGACGATGAGCATGAGCTTCCGTTTGAGGGGGGCGTCCCGGAAGGCGCGGAGCATTCCCTCTACCTCCGTCCCGGCTTGACGATCTTCGCCAGCGCAAGGAGCTTCGAACTGATTTTCAGGCGGGTGCGCTGGGCCGCCTCCAGGTTGACCTCGATCCCGATCCGGCTCTCCTCCTTGACCAGGTTGATGATCCCCCCGTCCTGGGTGAAACCCTCCATGTCCCCGACCGTCAGGATGCTCCGGCCCTTTGTGGTCTGCAGGATCTTCGACAGGACCGGCTTCTCCGACGGGCACACGAACAGGAGATGGCATCGATCCAATTCCTCGATGGTCGTCAGGTAGCGGATCGCAAGAGGCCTCCCGTTCACGATCTTTCCCTTCAGGGACCTGAGGGCGTCGCCGAACGGGTCTTCGCCGACCACGCAAAGGACGAGGGGGCTCGCGGGATCCGCGAAAGCGTCGTCGGGCCATTCGACGAACTTGGCGAAGTTGAACAGGAAGGCGGCCTTGACCGCGTACTCCGGGGCCGGTTGCGTTTCCCCGCGGGCGAACGAAAGGAACCCCGCCGGGAGCAGCGCCGCGAGCAGGGCGATCCCCGCGACGATCCTCCGGGACCTGGGAGGGACCTGGACGCGTGTGGGGTTATCGTTCTCCATCCGCCCGGCCTAGAACCGATACGTGAGCTTCGCCCGGAAGCTCCGGCCGTCCTGGGGAAGGATGTCCTCGGGAGTTTTGTTCCCCGTCGGGTCGCCGTATCGGTAGTCCAACAGGTTGTAGACGCCGGCCGACCCGTCAAGCCCCCTGACGAGATCCCGGCCGAAAAGGGTCAGGTTGACGACGTAGTAGGCGCGCGCGGTGGCGCCATGGAGCGAGGTCCGCTTGCTCACATACTGGGTTTCCCCGCCGGCGAAGACCTTGTCGGCCATCAAAGGGGCGATCAGGTTGAGCTTGTCCAGGTGCCGGGGGGAATTGACCAGTCTCCCTCCGTGATCGTCCTTGGTCTCTTGATAGGTGTAGCCGGCCCTGCCCTGCAAGCCGTTCGCCCACCGTCCGTTCAGTTCCGTCTCCATCCCCCGGGCATGGACGGCCGGCGTATTGTTGTACACCAGGAGGGTGTCCACGGGGTCGGTTTCCTGGGTGATCAGGTCCGTGATCTTGTAGGAGTAGCCGGCGGCGAGAAAGCGGAGGTGATCCCCGATCGACTGCTCGACGACGCCCTCGACGGTCTCGATCTTCTCCGGGTGGAGGCTCGGGTTCGTCTTCTGGGTGAACCCGCCGTCGGTGTAGAACATCTCGAATACGTTCGGGGCGCGGAACGCCTTTCCGTAGAGGAGCTTGAGCGTCGTTTTCGGCCGCGGGTTGTAGATCAGGGCGACCCTCGGGTTGGTGGTCCCCCCGAAGGTCGAGTACTGATCGTGGCGGACCCCGGCGTTCAGGATCAGCCCTTTCGCGATCTCGAACTCGTCCTGCAGGTAGATCGCCCATACCCGGGTGCTCCTCTTGTCGTCGAGCCGGCTCGAGAACGGGTCCGCGTCGAAATTCTTCTGTTCCTGCCGGAAGTAGTCCCGGTACTCCACCCCCGCGGTGAGCCTGTGCGTCTTGAGCATCCTCCGCGTCAGTTTCGCCTCGGTCCCCCACCACGCGTTCCGCGTGTCGTCCTTGTTCACGAACAGGAACGGCGGGACCGGGTTGATCGCGTTGTCCGAAAACACGTAGTCCCCGCGGTAGCCGTACCAGTCGTAAAAGACCCGGCCGGTGAAGCTCGTCTTCTCATCGAAATTGCGGTCGTACTTGAGGTCCGCGTAATACCGGTCGTCGACGGTCCGGTTCCGAGGGTCGTTGAACACCGTGCCGTAGGAGCCGGTGGGGATCGTTTTCTCCCGGGAGATGTAGGCGGCCTGGAGGGTGAAGTCGCGGTAGGCAAGGGAAGAGAAGAAACTATGGAACTTGTCGCCGTCCTTCTTTTCCGCGATCCCGTTGTTGGTGGCGGGGTCGTTGAATCCCGGGAAGAAGAGGTCCTGCCCCTCGCTGCGGAAGACGGTTCCGGAGAGGAGGACCTCCAACCCGTTTCCGAACCGGTTGCCGTACGTGGCCCTCCCCTTGAAGGTCTCGAAGCTGCCGGCCTCCCCCGAAGCCTCGATGCCCTTCAGATCCTTTCCCCGCCTCGTGATGACGTTGATGACTCCGAAGAAGGCGTTGCTCCCGTAGAGCGACGAGCTCGGGCCCCGGATGACCTCCACGCGGTCGATGAGATCCACGTCGAGGAGGAACTCCGTCCCCACGGCCGCCGTGTCGAAGATCCCGTCGTTGATCCGGTGGCCGTCCACCATGAGGAGGAGCCGGGTATTGAGATCCCCCGGCGGGGCGAATCCCCTGACCCCGATGAAGGTGTAATTCCGGTCGTAGGTGATGTAGAAGGACCGCAGGCTTCTCAGGATGTCCGCCAGGGTCCGGTACCCGTACTTCCGGATCTCGTCGGCCGTGACGACGCTCACCGAGGAAGGAGCCTCCGTCGCTTTCTGTTCGTATTTGGAGGCGCTGTAGACGGACACGCTCATCAGGGACTCGAGGCTCATCTCCGTCAGGTCGGGGGATCCCCCCGGCCCGGGATTACCCCCCGCGGCCGAAACGCCGGCCGGCCCGAAGATCCAACAGAGCCCGATAAAGATGCCCGCCAGGAGACGCCGAGCGGAAAAACCCGGGCGGGGATTGGGGCCGCTCGACCTTCGAGTCTCCATGCCGTCTCTCCTTATCGCCCCTTCCGCATTCAAGGGGAACGGTTGGAATGACCGATGGCGCCGCCGACGATCCCCCCACCCCCGGATCGAAGTCAGCACGCGAATTTGTTCTTCATGGTTATACCATTCCGCCCACCTTCCCTATCGGAGGAATTACGGGAAAAATTAAATCTATTTATCGCTTTTCCCGGGCATAGAGATAATCGCCTACCAAGCCCATGGTTACGGTAAAGATTATTATAAATATTCCGAAATGGGGATTGTGAGGAAAAAGAACGCTTCGCCCCGCCGGGGAGCAGGAGGGAAATCATGATCCATGACCCGATCGTGATGCTCGACAACCTGATTCTTTCTCTCTCCGATTCC
>Ga0334722_10001059_pt1 | contig 36203 bp, 28 predicted proteins | sample C3_bottom_MG_FD_207210 | JGI IMG/M metagenome (GOLD analysis project Ga0334722, IMG submission 207210) | Sediment microbial communities from Yellowstone Lake, YNP, Wyoming, USA - C3_bottom | ecosystem: Environmental > Aquatic > Freshwater > Lake > Sediment | place: USA: Wyoming | collected... | reverse complement strand
CCTCCACCTTCTGGCCCATGTTCCGGATAAAATCCCGAGCCGTGGTCAATGGTCGATCAAGGCCTGGCGACGAGACCTCCAGGTGATATGCCTTGCCAATCGGATCCTCAACCTCAAGCAGATGACCGATGGTCCGACTCGTCACTGAACAATCTTCAAGGCTGATGCCGCCTGCCTTATAAATGATCAGCCTAAGCACCAGCCCAATCTGTTCATTGCGGAGCTGAAGCTCCACCAACTCATAGCCCAACTCGGTCAGCACCGGTTCAACCAGTTGGCGAACCCTAGCTATTGTCGCTGTTTCCATAGCGTGCAGCCTCCAGCGCCCGACGTTTTGTGTCCAAGGTAAAAAAAAAAGCGGGTATAAACCCACTTTCCATAAATCAGCTGACCCCGTCCCCTCTGGAGGAACTGTGTGAGGTCAACAACCATAATTTCTGGAAACCATTCCGCCCGCCCTTCCCCCAAAAAAAAGCTCGATGCGCAAGATAACGGAATGGAGCGGGCAACGAGATTCGAACTCGCGACACCAAGCTTGGGAAGCTTGTACTCTACCAACTGAGCTATGCCCGCCCAGGCAAACCAATGGGACAATATACCAAAACGTGGAGGATTGTCAAGAGGATATGCTGGCGTTCAGCAATTGCCTTGAATGAACGCAACTGCCCGGAAGCCAGAATCCAGGAGTCAAAGCAAGGAAGGGCAGGTGTCAGTCCTCCGTCGAAAGGAGCAGTTGACTACCGCAAGTTCTTATCCTCCGACAATCAACGCCTGGGCAAAGGAGATGATAGGCATGATGAATCGAGGCAGAAGGCCGGCGTAAAAAAGGACCAACAGGATAATAAAGCCATAGGGCTCTAATTTCGCATAGGCAAAAGCCATCTCCCGCGGCAGGAGGCCAAGCAAAATTTTGCTGCCGTCCAGGGGCGGAATTGGCACCAAATTAAAAACCGCCAGCAGGATATTGATCCAGATGCTGGCCGCGGCCATCTGTAAAAGCGGCATGATGTAGAAAGCCGGTAACCCAGCGACAAGTAGGACAATCAGCTTTGCCAAGAGGGCGCTGAGCACCGCCATAATCAGGTTCACCCCCGGACCGGCCAGCGACACCCAAATCATATCCTGTCGAGGATTTTTAAAATACCGGGGATCAACCGGCATGGGTTTGGCCCAGCCAATTTTAATCAGGAAAAAGGCCAAGACTCCTATCGGATCCAAATGCTTGAGGGGGTTCAAGGTCAAGCGTCCGAGGCGTGCTGCGGTATTGTCCCCCAGACGGTGCGCCACATAGCCATGCGCGAACTCATGAACTGTAAGGGCGAAGATAAATGGCGGGGCATTAATTATAATTTCTTGAATCACATTCATGTGGGATAAATCCGAAAAAAGTATAACCGCTACTCTTTCAATGGCCAAAGGCCTACGCCCTGCCCCGTGAAAGGCTACGCGAAAGTGTAACGGTCGATCTAAGGCCGGGGCAGAGGGTAATGCCGCCGCAAAAATGCCGCCTCGTCCTCGGCTGTGACGACAAAACCATCGAGTTTGACCTCCAGCAAATGATTGAGGATAGTGACGTAGAGCGGTCCGGCCCGGTAGCCCATCGCCTTCAGCTCAGCACCCTGAATATAGGTGCTTACTCGGCTGAGATCAGTGACATACATTGAGACGGCTCGCTTGCCGGCCTTCCGGACAATCAAGCCCATGAGATGGAGCAGTCCCTCCGTACTCAGGCCCTTCAATAGCCAATAGATTTCGCTGGGCCTGAGCGGCGGTCCCTGTTCGTTAAATGCTTGCCCCTCTGCGGCAGGGAAGTCGATGCTGGCGCCATCAAGGTCTGCCGCCATGCCTTCGTCACCTGAAATTCGTTTATTCATGACCTTCAAAATTTTCGTCACTGCCACTTTTTGCCTGAGTAATATGTCCCGATCTCGCTCGCTGAGTTCAAACTTCCGGCAGAAGTCCAGCAGCTGCCGGGCGGTGAGCCGGGCGGTCAGGGCCAGCAAGAAGGTCTGCCATTGCCGGAAGGGTTCATCCCGGTAGAGCAGTTTGTACCAGGCTACGCTGCGGTGGGTCTCCCGCAGGATGTTCTTCAGGCGTTGGTCAAGTTTTAAGGCCGGATGAAAAAAGACCAGGAGATTCAACCCCGCCATCCGGTAGATGGCAGGCTGGGGATTCTCTTCGGCCAAGATATATTTCAACTCCTGAAAGAAACGTTTTCCGGAAAATCGGCCAAACATCTCCTGCCTAATGGCGCTCTTGATCAAGCGCTCGGTGAATTTGCCAAGTTTAAATCCCAATCTCTGTTCAAAACGAATGGCCCGGAAGATTCGGGTCGGATCTTCGACAAAACTTAAATTATGCAGAACCCGAATCTGCTGATCACGGATATCGTTCTGACAATTGAAGAAATCCACCAGCAGGCCAAATCTCTCGGGATTTAGGCTAATTGCCAGGGCGTTGATGGTGAAATCGCGGCGGAAGAGATCAAGTTTAATCGAACTCATCTCTACCGTTGGCATGGCGGCCGGGTACTCGTAATATTCCAGCCGGGCAGTGGCCACATCGATCTTGAAGCCGTCCGGCAGTTTGACCACCGCAGTATTGAATTTCTCATGGGATCGCGCCACGCCGCCCAATCGCGCCGCCAACTCCCCAGCAAAACGGATGCCATCGCCCTCGATCACGATATCCAGATCGAAATTTCTGGTATGCCGCAACAGATCCCGGACAAAGCCCCCGACCGCAAAGGCTGCAAAGCCCATTGCCTGGGCCACCTCGCCAATTGTCTTCAAGAGGACAATCATCTCCTTGGGCAGACAATTGACCATCACCGTATTCAGGTTACGATGGCGGACGCTGGAGGGCTGCTCGTCCCGGTCGGGGTCACTGCTGGTGCTGGCGCGATCTTTGGCCAGAAGATTCAGCAGGTCGGTGCGGGTGATCACCCCAATCACCCGCTCATTTTCCAAGACCGGGATGAAGCGCTGGCGATTCTCTATTATGCGCTCCTGAATATCGCTTAAGCTCGCATCCGGCGACAAAGTGGCAAAATCCGTGGTCATGTATTCAGCGGCAGGCAGATGGCCCAAGCCGTGGAAGATCGACTTTTCCGTCACCCGTCGAGAGATGAGCCCGAGCACCCGGCGCTCCGGATCCAGCACTGGCAAGACAGTGAGGTTATAGCGGGTCAGGATTTCATTAACCTGGACAATGCTCATCTCGGGCGGCACGGAAATGACCGGCGCCGACATCAACTCCCGGGCCAGACTGCGTGGCTGCACATACTTATGGAGCAGCGAGACCAATTTTTCTTCCGCCTCGACCAGGGTCATCTCCTTGATCGTTGCCGAGGCTGCCGAGGCATGACCGCCGCCGCCGAACTCCAGGGCGATGGTGCCGACATTAATCTCCGGCACTCGGCTGCGGGCAATGAGATACAGTCTATCGCCCATGGTGGCCAGGGCAAAAAGGGTGTTCAGGTTTTCGATCGCCATGAATTTGCGGACCAAAAGGGCGAACTCATCGATATAGTCGGGGAGCACGATCCGAGCCACCACCACCGGCAATCCCTGGATAGTATAGGTCGTCGCCGAGTCGATCAGCTTGTTTAAGATGCCAAGCTCACTGGCGCTCAACTCCTGGACAATAAACGGCGAGACCATGCTGAGGTTGGCGCCGTGCGCCAAAAGCCAGGCCGCTGCCGAAAGATCCTGAGGGGTTGTGGTGTCAAACAGAAAGGAGCCGGTATCCTCATGGATGGCCATGGTCATCAGGGTGGCCTCCTCTTGATTGACGGTGAGCTGCCGTTCCTTAAGAATCTCGACAAAAATTGAGGTGGTGGAACCGAGTGGCCGAACGACTTCGAGATCGCCCTGCATATCGTCTGGCGCATCGGGGTGGTGGTCGTAGAGGTGCAAGGTTAGGCCGGGATTGGCGAGACAGTCGGCCAGGGTGCCGATGCGGCTCCGCTGGCGGGTGTCGACCACGATCAGGCGAGTCACTTCCGAAAGTTTGATGTTTTTCAACCGCGGGAAGGTATAAACCAGGGATGCCTGCTTGATATACTCGCGGACATTGCGTTCCTGAGAGCCGGGGAAGACCATCTCCGCCTCCGGATAGAGCTTTTTGGCGGCCACCATGGCGGCCAGGGCGTCAAAATCGGCATTGAGGTGGGTGGTGATGATTTCCATGGAGAACGCGTGCGGGGCCGGGTGATTTTTTAATTCCTATGCAGTTTTTCGCATGAGATGCAAAACATAAGCTAAAAAGCTATAACCGGCAACTGCAATCTGGCGGTCAAAAAAATCACCAGTTTTACCACTTCAGGCTTTCACCCCAAGCCAGTGCGCCTAGTGGGTGCGCAAAAAAGGCCACCCGACAAGGGTGGCCTTGAAAGTACAGCTATGCGTATACGTAAAATTAGTTGCTGTGCTCTTCCTCGTGATGCTCCGGCAGCAGAGAAACGACGCCGGTGCCGAGGTCGTATTCGGCAGCAACAACTTTCACCTCACCCAACTCGATCCCTTCCTTGATGATGGTGCTGTTCTCTTCCATCTCCTTGACGACATTCTCGACGTTGGTCACGATACAGGCGTTCAAGCCCTCGCGAAACGACTCGTTGACGGCCGGGGAGATGTCCTTCACCAGGGAGCCGATATTCCCTTGCATCGCAGATCGGGGAACAACCCCAGGCCGAAGCGTGTTGGCGGCGGCGGCATCGTAGGTGGCTTTAACCGCACCACAGTTGGTGTGGCCAAGAACCATCACCAGCTTGGCACCGAGGTGCTCAATGGCGTATTCAATGGAACCCAACTCGTGGGGGGCAACGATGTTGCCGGCAACCCGCACCACGAAAACCTCGCCAAGTCCCTTATTAAAGATGATTTCGGGGGAGAGCCGGGAGTCGGCGCAGGCGAGGATGACGGCATCAGGATGCTGCCCAGCGGCAACAGTCGCCCGGCGAACGATCGAGGACATCGCCTCCAGGTTCGGGACCGTGCCGGTGGCGGCAAAGGTGGCGTTACCAGCCATGAGACTGTCCAAAGCGGCCTCGGGCTCAATGCCGGCAAATACGGCATTGGCGGTGAACATGGTGGCGAGCAGGGCCGCAGTGGCGATTAACTTTTTCATACATTTTCTCCTTTTTCCATTTGGATTGGATTTCGCCTCGACACCATGCCGAGGCGGTGAATAATTTTCTCGCAGCTACAAGCACGTACTGTGCCTAGTATTATTATGTTGTAAAATCGAGACAAAAAAAAATCGCCCTTACTGATCTTGTTCTTTTTTGAACAGTTGCAGCCAAACAGACTTCCCACAGATAAGAAAGGCGGAGACCACCCTTTTGCAGGGAAACCTCCGCCTTTCTTGTTTGATTGAACTACGACTGGTCTCAGTGACCTTTGTGTTCTTCGGTGGCCTCGTGGCCGGATTCCGCCATGGCGTTCATCGCCCGTTTTGGGTCACTTTCCACCTTCTGTAGTATCTCGCTAACCTTCGTTTCAGGCAGCCACTTCACCTGCCCGGTGCCAACATCATAGATGGCGCCGACAACCTTGGCCTTGCCGCTCTTAACGATCTCCCGGCTAGCAGGGCTTCTCATAAATAGGTCTTCAACCCCCTGCCAGACATTCTCTTCGATGCCATAAGGAATGATATCGGCAGCGGCCACAGTGGGATTGGCAGCCATAGCTCTCTTGACAGCCGGCTCGATATTGTCTACCAGGGGCGGAATATTGACCTCAAGGGCATGCCCATGGCCCTGCACAGCATTGGTAACTGCTGTGACCGCGCCACATTGCGTGTGGCCCAGGACGACCAGAACCGGCGTATTGACATGGGCAAGGCCATATTCAATCGAACCAGCCTCATCGGTGTCGACCACATTCCCAGCGACCCTGACCACAAAAATATCCATTACCCCGGCGTCGAAGATACGTTCAACCGGTACCCGTGAATCAGAACAACTAAGGACTGTCGCATAGGCGTAATCCCCCTGGTTCTCCTTTCCCGCCTGAATAAGACGGGCGGAATCGACATGAGGATTCGTGGCCTTATTGGAAGAAAAACGGACATTACCGTCTTTCATCATCTGAATTATCTCATCCGGGCTGGGCTTTTGCGCCTTACTGCTGGCATGAGTCTGGAGTGCGGTTGTTGCCAGAATACAGCAGCTAAGAGCTAACGTTTTGAACATTTTTTTCATCGATCAATCTCCCCCTCGTTCTAATTTTTTTTGAGGAGCGCCCCTTGCCCTCCCCTCAACTTTACCCATGTACAATTTGACATTCCAGAAGAGTATACCCCCCAGGTAATCTCGTGCCGAACCGCACCTTGGACGATACTTAAAAAATGAATCGCCATTCATTTAACTAACGACACCGCCTCATGTCAAGGGAAAATCAAAATAAATGAATGCATAATCATCAAGTTAGGCCATCGGCTCCAGATATTCCAAGATCTTCACCAGCGCCGTCAATTACCGGCGCTTTGGCGATGGATCAAGATAAGTGACCGTCACGGTTCCGTAACGTGAGCACGCCAACGCCAGAACTGACCCCTATTCAAAGCAATGCCCGATTGTGTCAAAACGTGAGTGTGTAAAGGTAGAATAATTCCATTTCTGATATGCGGGGGGTGACGGGAGGTGGAGGCGCGGAGTCGATTACTCTAATCTGCCAAAGTAGATCTACTGCCCAGCAGGAACTGAAGTAGCGCCGGGAGACAGGGTTGTGAAAGTCCGCCAATCGGGCAAGGCCAAGTCTGGAATCCAATCCCGCCAAGTCCTTTTCGGGGGATTGCCGGCCTTGATGTCGGCCAAAAGCGTCTGGGCGCCCTTGGCGATTGTGGTATCGGGATAGGTGTCAAGGACATAGCGCAAGCGAGGTTCCGCCTGTTCAAGCTCGTTGGTGCGGATGTAAAACATGGCGACATAAAATTCATGGTTGGCCAAGAAATTCAGTGCCGCCAGTCGTCGGCCATCGGCTTCAGCCCGATAAGGTGAAGCGGGGAAGGCCTTCATCTGCTTTTCAAAGGCGGCAATGGCATCGGTTGCGGCGCCGGGGTCACGATCAATGGTGTCAATCTGCATATAATAGCTCATGCCAATCTGGAACAAGACATACGGCATCGCCTCGTTAGTGGGATGATTGCTTTCAAAGCCCTGATAGAGAGCGATAGCCTCGGGGTATTTTTTCAGATAATAGTCGCAGTCAGCGGCTTTTAATTCCGCCAGCAAGCTGTGTGGGCTGAAAGGAAACCGCTCCTTGATATCATCAAAAATTTTCAAGGCATCGCTATATTCGCCGCGGTTAAAATCGTCGATTGCATTCATGGCCATGCTGTCCGGCGAGTCGGCCTTGGAGCTGCCGCCGCCCACCCCGAGAAAAGAAAAGACTCCATCCATAGCCGCGCAACCCGGCAAAACAAGCAAACTGGCAAGAGTCATCATGACAGCAAAGCCCCTCACCCCCCGTGATATTCCGAACAAACAACTTGCAGCCATTATCAAGGTACTCCCACTTTTGGTAAACGTTGAGCGGCATCGCACCGCCTGTCATTTAGTAACTATCCAACCAAAAAACGAAAAAAAGCATCTGCCCAGCACTGTCACTGTTCAGCAGTGCGGCTGAACAGTGACGTCATTTTTTATGGTGAAGTGAATCAAGATACTGTTCCACCGTCTTGCCGGCAACGGCGCCATCTCCAGCCGCCGCAACCACCTGTCGTACAGAACCATGGCGAATATCCCCAATCGCCATGACCCCTGAAAGACTGGTCTGCATCATGCAATCGGTAACAATGAAACCATGTTGGTTCTGAAGTAGATCAAGGGGCAACATCTCACTGTTCGGGGTGATGCCAATCAGGATAAAGACCCCTTGAAAGGGACGGGTCTCCTCCCTACCGTCCTGATGCCTGATCCGCAGCGCCTGCACCTCTTTTTCGCCCTCAATGCCGATGACCTCGGCATTGAGCAGGAAGCGGATTTGGCCATGGGCTTTGGCCTCTTCCTGGATGATCGGAGCCGCTCTGAACTCGTTCCGACGGTGAATCACCGTGACGGTTCGGGCAAATTTAGTGAGGTAGACCGCTTCCTGTAAGGCGGTGTCGCCTCCGCCAACCACTGCGATGTCCATATCCCGAAAAAACGGTCCGTCGCAGGTGGCGCAATAGGAAACGCCCTTACCTGTCAACTCTGCCTCGCCTGGCGCCCGAAGGCGATTTGGACGCGCCCCGGTGGCAATGATAACCGCCCTCCCCCGCACCGACTGCCCATCATCAAACGAGATGGTCTTTACTTCCCCCGCCAAGTCCATGCCCGAAACGGTCTTAACGGTGATTGCCAGACCAAAGCGCTGGGCCTGGGCCACCATCTTTTCGGCCAGATCAAAGCCACTAATCCCTTCAGGAAAGCCAGGATAATTATCAATCCAGTCAGTGACCAGAATCTGCCCGCCAGCCGCGCCCTTCTCCACCAATACCGTATCGATCCTGGCCCGGCTGGCATAAAGCCCGGCGGTCAACCCACCTGGGCCGCCGCCGACAATGATGAGATCATGGATAGAGTCGTTTGTCATAGTATGCACAAAAAGCTTTCGGCTACCCAAGAATATGGTGTTCACAACGACGTGGATGCACGAGTTAATCGCCCCGCTTCATGGGTCTATGAAAAGCCTGGAGAGATAACAAATCAGCCGGCCTTCTCGATCATGGCCACCAATTGGGCCTTGCCGACCGCGCCAGTTGTTTGCTCAACGACCTTTCCCCCTTTGAACATAATTAAGGTGGGGATGGCCCTGATCCCATACTTGCCGGGAGTCGCCGGGCTCTCATCGACGTTCATTTTTGCAATCTTGACTTTGCCTTCATACTGTTCGGCAAGTTCGGAAATTACCGGACCAATTGCCTTACATGGCCCGCACCATGGAGCCCAAAAGTCAACCAGACATGGCATGTTACTTTGTAAAACTTCGGCGTCAAATGTTGCATCCTTGAGATGTATTACCTTGTCATCGCTCATGATATTCTCCTTCTTTATTGTGGAAGTACCCTTTTCAAATCAAACGCTCACGTCTTATAACGTGACGCAAAAATCGACCTGCCGGCTTACGCTCTTTTTACGCGTGCATCATACCTGATTTGAAATAATCAAGAAATAGTAAATTCAATTTTCGGAAAGAGGCAACTCCTGGCGAAGAGGTCGACAAATAGGCGTCCCCCAAGCCCGAAAATAGTGGCTTAGAGTTTGCCGGTGCATAAGCTTTTCAAGATGCCGGACCGATGAACGTTTACGTTGACAACTGACATTCCGGCCTTATACACTAAGATAACCTTACTGAATGGAGTTACATCAATCCTTTTACCATCAACGGGGGAAAACAATGCCAATCAATAAATTTTTACAAGAAGCCAGAAAATTTGAAATCCTCACGATGAAAGAGATTCATCGTTTTACCGACTTGCGGGACACCCACGTGCCTTTTTCCGGATCCCCCCACCGGCACCCATATGCCGCCCATAAATTCATCTTAATGGCCGATCCGTACTGCTCAAGTCTCTACTACGAATTTAACAATGATGATATTGATTTTGTCGAAGAGTTACCCAGCATCGTCAACCTGGAGGGCGAAACCATGACCATGGTCCTGGTCTGGGTCAAGAAAAAGAGCCTCGCTGTACGATGTTCTCCTTTTCTGGTCGATAGCCAACCTTCCGCCTCCCGCTTAGGGTAGAAGCCGCTGGAAACAAAGAGGCAAGGAACCGTTCCTGTTATTTCAGCCTATCGATCTGAGGCTTTTGCTTTGATTGAGCACTTAAATGACAATTTCCTATCCCGATACAGCTTAATTCGGAAGCCGCCACACAAAAATATTTCTCACAATCTCTTCATCCAATGCTAGTTCAGTGTTCTCGAATTTGATGCAGAAGGCGGGGGACTTCCGATGCACAGTCACCATAACTCCGGGGTTCAGACCGAAAGAAATGAGCTGATGAAGGTTTGAGTGGCTGCCCGGTTTGATGTAGGTAATCTTTCCCTTTTCGCCCGGCTTGAGCTCAGCCAAACTGACGACCGTATTATTGACTACTTTCAGGCCACGATCACAGCACTTGCCTTTCGGAATTGGCTTGCCGTCCGGGCACAATTCAGGGTGCCCCAACAACGTGCAGATCGACTCTTCCACCTCGGGCAACAGACAATGTTCGACCTGGCAGGCTATTTTTTCCATTTCAAGACTTTTCATCTTTAAAATACTGGTCACCAGAACCTCAGCAAGACGGTGCCGGCGAATAATGCCCTCAGCAATATTTTTGCCTTCATTTGAAAAAAGCACCCTCCCATCATTCTGAACAATCATTCCTTCCTGTTCCAAATCAAGCAAATCTTGATCCGTAAATTCTATGGCGCATCTTTTCCGGATGGCGTCAATCGAATATCGATTGTTTTCACCAGCAGCCCAGACGGCCTCAAGGATTTCTTCAAATTTTTCATTCATCAGGCAACTCCTCTCTCTCGTCAGTAATGTCCGGTTCATGGACTCTGACTTCAGGGTTTCAATTTCTTCGTTAGGTAAAAGTAATCCCAAACAATCGGCAGGCATGATTCACCAGACTACCGAGGATGATTGCATACGCAGTAACCGCAGCCATAATAACTAATCCAGCCCGACCGCCACGCTCCTTGAAAAGGACAATAGTGGCATTGATGCAAGGGGCGACAAAGGTCATTACTAATAAGTTAACAACAAGCTGCAAATTAGTATAGACCGTACTCAAATGCTGCAATTCAACAGCCCCGCTCTCTCGCCGGATCATTGTTTTAATGAAGACCTGAATGCTTTTGCCTGGCAACCCCATCACCTTACCGATAATAGGACCAAGAGCCTTTTCCATGATTTCTAAACCGCCAATTCGTTGAAAAACGAAAACCGTAGCCGAGGCATAAATAAAGACCGGTATAGCTTCCTTCATGAAAAAATAGGTTTTTGCGGCGGACATTTTAAGCACCGCCACCGGTTTTGGGATTCTCATGGCGGGTATTTCTAAAAACATCGGTGATCGTTCCCCAGGAAGAAGCTTATTCGCCAAGAAACCAGCCAAAAGAATCTGCAAAAAGATAATGCCAAACACGGTTACCCGCGCCGAGACAGGCATTTTATCAAGAATAACCAACATCACTGCAATCAGTGGGGCGCATGGCATGCATAAAAAGAGCAGGAATGAGGCGATATTTTTTTCCTTTTCAGTACTCAAAATTCTGGTGGTCAACAAGGCCATGGTTACACATGAAAACCCCATCACCAACGGGATAACGCCTTTACCATTCAGCCCCATTTTCTGGAAAACACGGTCGAGCAAGATAGAAATCCGTGGCAAATACCCAGAATCTTCAAGGATGCCGAAAGCAATATAGAAGCAAAAAATGACAGGCAGGACCAGCCCCATGGCCAGAAAAACCCCGGATGGCAGGACTCCGAAATCAGGGTCGATAATCAGGTCACGAATAAAGGCGCTGGGGATAGGCCGAACAAGTTTGGTTATCCATGGAATGATCATCCCCTCAAAAATAATGCCATTAATTTTATCCACCAGGTAGTTGGCGCCAAAGGAACCGACAAAAAAATACATCGCGACAAGGACAGCAATGGCGATTGGGATCCCGGTTGAGGTTTTTGTGCACCAATCCCCTAAGGTCAAAATAAAAGGATTTTTCGTTGGGGCCTCGACTGTCTGGACCTCAGCCGCAATTTTGGCAGCCTCTTTGTGATAAAGATTAGCGAGGGCAATTTCCATATTCGCTGGTTCTTCGTGCCGATATTTTTCTGCGAGCTGCTTTAATTGATTCAGCATGCCGCTACCAAAATTTTCACTAATATAGCCTTCGACGCCTTGATCCCCGGAGAGAAGCAACAGCCCCAGCGCCCTGGCTGAAATCAATTTCGGTTTGAGTAATTTTTTTACCAACTCCAAATATTGTTCGACCCTCTCCGGATATTTCATCCTTGGCTCAGGGCGACAGAGGTGAGGCAACTTCGCAATTAGTTCGCTGACGCCAAGCCCTTCTCTGGCAATTGTTGCACACACCTCAATCCCAAGTTTTTCAGAAAGTTTTTGGTAGTCAATTTCAATGCCGCGCGACACCGCCTCATCAATCATATTGACATCAAAAAGCATAGGCAAACCGTATTCGATATACTGCAGGGCGATGGCAATAGAGCGTTTCAGATTTTTTGCATCGGCAACCATAATAATGCAGTTACAGTCTTTTTGCAGTTCCGGTGACAAAAGGATATCTCTCGAAGCCCGCTCATCCTGGTTTCCTGAGAATATCGAGTAAATACCCGGGGTGTCGAAGACCATACCATTCTGCGATGTTATACGGCCTCGTTTAACGGAAACAGTAATACCGGGTATGTTGACACTTGGAACCTCAATGCTACGCATTCTGGCATAGATTGTCGACTTCCCGACATTCATGTTGCCAACAATGATATAGTTCGCCTTCGCAGCAAGCGCATCTGTTGCCAAACGACCACAACCCTTGCAGGTATCACATTTTTTCATAATTATAATTCTCCAATGTTCGGCTCGTTGAGCCATAACTCCCAAGGGGCAAATCCCCAAGGAGTGCCCTCAGAAGGCGGAGTCCTTCATTAATTATACCCTTTTTGCGTACTATCGGAAAGCATAGATGAGAGGTGTTAGCCTAGTACACACGGCAAGGCAGGAATTCTCCATTTGCTTCTATTGGCGGCATTAAAAAGAATAGTGGCTTTTGCGAGTCCCGGCAAGGGACTCTCGATAGAAGTATATATCGTACAATCGTGACAGAGCAAATGGTGGGGGGCAGGTAAGACGAAGACTTCGAGACGCCTGAGATCTGCAGAGATGGAGAGGCTATGGGGGTTGATGGCTTGTAGTTCAGTATACCGGTCAATTTTGACAAAAAAAAAAGCCTCGTTAGAGACGAGGCTTTTGGGATATTTTCTAACTATTTTTATAACTTTGTAACATTTGCAGCAGCTGGACCCTTTTGACCAGCGACGATGTCGTAGCTAACCCGCGCACCCTCGTCCAGACTTTTGTAGCCATCACCATTGATCGCGGTATGATGGACAAAAATGTCGTCGCCACCATTATCTTGCGAAATAAAACCAAATCCCTTAGACGCATTAAACCACTTTACTGTTCCTTCTGACATCACTAACTACTCCTTTGTGCTAGGTCCAATTGGGACCTACTTAATTAAATTGCCGAATTATCAACGATAAAACGACGAGTGGCCTGTTTACTCGAAATAAGAAAGAACATTTCTTTTATTTTCCGCAAGCAGACAAAATCTATACTGACGGTAACAGTAGCATAGTATTTTCGGGAAAGCAACCACTATTAAAGGATCTGGACATTTAGCATAAAGACTGGCTTTGCTTCGCGGTATTGTTCCATTTTTCGTGCATTTTTTTACCTTTGTCCGCCTTGCGGGGATTAACCAAAACAGTTAACTTCTTGTCATCGGTAAGTAGTCTGCCCGCAATCTTCATTGCGAAGGTTTCTCGAGCCAACTGCAAGTTTTGTGGTATGTTAGCAAGGTGTGTCGATTAGGCCAATGGTGGTCAAACAAGTTTGTTGGAGAGTAACTATGCCCATAAAGAAACTGAGTTCTCTTGTTTTATGTTTAGGCCTACAGCTGCCATTAGCCCTTCCGGCACAGGCAACTGTGGAAACCAATTCGATCAGGTCTCTCAAATCTTCCGGCAGTCCCGTGGATACCGCTGTGTCCGCAGATGGCCACCTGTTTTTTGTGCTGACCAGCCAAGGACAGGTCGAGATATATGAAATGAATGGCGCCTTGAAAGATACTATCAAGATTGATGGCCCTGCCGACCGGATTGCATCATCTCCGTCCGGGGATCAGCTCTTCCTGTCAGATAAGGCCACCGGTGCAATCAATATGGTGGCCGTTAATTTTATTCAGGATATCGACACCGCCGGATCCCCGTTTAAGGGCCCGGAAAAGGCGCCTGTGGTGGTGACTGTCTTCAGTGATTTCCAATGTCCTTATTGCGCGAAAGTGTCGCCTTTGCTCGATCAACTCTTGGCCCAATACCCAAAGGACGTCAAAGTAGTCCACAAAAACTTCCCGTTAAAAAATCATCAATTCGCCATGCCTGCTGCCATCGCAGCCCTTGCGGCTCATCGCCAGGGTAAATTCTGGGAGATGCACGATAAAATTTTTGAAAATTCCGCAACACTGAGTGATGAGAAATTTACTGAATTCGCCAAGGCGCTTGGCCTCAATATGGATAAATTTTCCAAGGATAGCAAAGACCCACAACTGCTACAGGGAATTCAAGCCGATTTGCAGAATGGCCTCAAGGCGGAAGTTCGCGGCACGCCAACTATCTTCGTGAACGGCCGTCGAGTCAATACGGGTGGCCTTGACGGATTGAAAACGTTAGTTGAGGCGGAACTGAAAAAAGTCAAATAGGCCGAGCGGTTGACTGTGTCCACTGCCTCGGTTTGCGGTCCTGGTTCTTTTGGGCAAATTTTACATTTTTCCGGTTGTCAAACTCCCTCGGCTTGACAACCGGTTTGCCGCCAGGGACGGGGGCGCGATCGATTGTAATATTCACCAGTTTGCCGTTAATTGGATGGACCTGAAAGGCCTTAATGATGGAGTCGGCGTACCTGGTTTCGGCCTCGACCGTGGTCGAATTCCTCATGACCTCAATTCTGCCAATTTTGATATTGTTGTTATCCAGCGCGTCATTGAATTCGGCGAGTAGTTGCCTGGGATTCATGCCGTCCCTCTTGCCAACATTAATGACGAAGCGTGTTGTCCTGCTCTGGCTCCCTTGCTGCCATGGTTTGGCCTCCTTGTTGTCGAAGGTGCGTTTTGGCCGGTCGATCTCTTTGACGTTCAGGTCAGGGGCGCCCTGGTAATAATCAAGCAACCGGTTAAACTCAAGCGAAAGGAGCCGCGCAATCAGCTCGGGCCTGCTCAGTTCAGCCAGCGACTCGGTAATGGCCGGCATGAAACGCTCGATGCGATCCTGGGCGACAGCCACATTTTTGATGGTCTCGACATGATTGAACAGCTGTCGCTCACAGATATCATGCCCGCCTGGAATCTGCCCCCGTTCGAATTTTCTTTTGATCCGCTTTTCAATATCTTGAATTTTATACCGTTCATTGGCCGTAACAAATGAGACGGAAACGCCGGTGCAACCAGCCCGCCCGGTACGACCACTGCGATGTGTGTAGTTGGCTGGTTCGTCCGGTAGGTTGTAATTGATGACATGGGTCAAATCCTTGACATCGATGCCGCGGGCCGCGACATCGGTCGCTACCAGAAGTCGCAAATTTTTGGACCGGAATCGATCCATGACCTGATCGCGCTGGGCTTGGGAAAGTTCTCCGTGCAGGGCATCGGCGTTGTAGCCGTCTTTGATGAATTTTTCCGCGATATCCTTTGTCTCCTGGCGAGTTCGGCAGAAAACGATGGCGTACATGTCCGGATGCATGTCGGCAATGCGTTTCATTGCTGGATAGCGATTGTGGGACTGCACAAGATAGTAGATATGTTCCACATTTTCAGTGCCGGTGTTGCGGTCGCCCACCGTGATTTCAATCGGATCCCGCATGTACTTCCTGGAAATGGCCGCGACCTCGCTCGGCATGGTGGCGGAGAACAAGACAGTGCGCTTCGTGGCCGGAGTCTGAGCCAAAATGGCGTTTAACTCATCCTGAAAACCCATTTGCAGCATTTCATCCGCCTCATCAAGGACCAGGGTCTGGATGGCGGCGATATTGGCTTCGCCTCGACGGATCAAATCCGCCAGACGGCCAGGGGTGGCGACAATGATGTGAATGCCGCGTTTAAGATCTCGGATTTGGTTGACGATGGGTGCCCCGCCGTAAACAGCAAGGGTCTTGATCCCGGGGGTGAAACGGGCATAGGTCTCTATATCCTTTGTCACCTGCATGCAAAGTTCTCTAGTCGGGCAAAGTATCAAGGCTTGCGGTATTCTGCGCTTTGGATCAATTAATTGGATAATGGGCACGCCAAAGGCTGCGGTTTTCCCTGTGCCAGTCTGGGCCAATCCGACCAGGTCATTGTGACCACTAAGAAGCAGCGGGATGGTTTGCATTTGGACTGGAGTGGGGGCAGAGAAGCCCAGAAGATCGAGGGCCTTTGTGATATCCTCACGGATACCAAGGGTACTGAATGATGTCATTTTGTCTCACTTGTGTGTTGCGGTACTGGAACAATAAAAAAAATGCCCCGCATGAGGCGGGGCATTTTCAGGCAGGGCCTTCTAGTAAAGAATAGAAAGGCGGTCCGATACGATTTTTCTACAATAAAACAACGTTGTCAGCAGCCGGGCCTTTATTGCCTTCGACTACATCAAATTGGACGCTGGCGCCTTCCTCCAGGGTCCGGTATCCATCTGACTTGATAGCTGAGTAGTGAACAAATACGTCCGTGCCATCATCTTTTTCAATGAACCCAAATCCCTTTGACGCGTTAAACCATTTAACTTTTCCTTCTGCCATTGCTAACAGCTCCTTAGTGCTCGGTCCGGCATGGACCTCTTAGTAAAATTTGCCGAGTTTGATTTCGACTGGCAGCCTGTTGCCATCAAACAAAAAACCGCACTCCAATAAATCGGGATGTGCGGTTGATTATGTATTCTGTATGATGTAAAAACAGGTACTGCACAAACTATAATAAAAAATATTAGCACATCCCCGACAAAAATAAAAGCTTTTTCTTTCAAGGACACCCCATGAAAAAACAATGCAGTGCGAATTTTCGTCAGGTATTCAGCCTGCCGGTTATTGTCGCCGCCCTTGGTTATTTCGTTGATATTTACGACTTGGTGCTGTTCAGCATCGTCCGGGTGCCGAGTCTTAAGTCCTTTGGCTTTACCGGCCAGGAACTGATCAACAACGGCGTTTTCCTCCTGAACATGCAGATGGCAGGAATGCTTGTCGGCGGGATTCTCTGGGGCGTACTCGGTGACCGCAAGGGGAGGCTCAAAATCATGTTTGCCTCAATATTCCTATACTCTATCGCCAACATGGCAAACGGGATGATCGAGTCGCTGCCGGCCTATGCCGCACTCCGTTTTATTGCCGGTATCGGCCTGGCAGGCGAGTTGGGGGCAGGGATCACGCTGGTGACCGAAGTCCTGCATCAGAGCCTTCGTGGATACGGCACCATGATGGTCGCCTCGGTGGGAGTCTCCGGCGCCATCCTGGCCAACTTTGTGGCCACCGCCTTTGATTGGCGGAAGGCCTTTTTAATCGGCGGCGTTCTCGGCTTGATGCTGCTCATCACCCGAATCAGTGTGGCCGAGTCCGGCATGTTTCAAGCCATGGGCAAAAAAACCAGGGTCAGCAAAGGGAACTTTATCGCCCTTTTTACTGATCGACAGCGATTCACCCGCTACCTCAACTCGATTTTGATCGGCATCCCCATTTGGTTCGTCGTCGGCATCCTGATCACCTTTTCGCCAGAGTTTGCAACGTCAATGGGCATCAGCGGGCCAATCTCAGCCGGAAACGCCGTCATGTTTTGTTATCTTGGCCTGATTTTTGGAGATTTCAGCAGCGGCCTTCTCAGCCAAGTCTGGAAGAGCAGGAAAAAGGTGATCTTTCTCTTCATGCTCATGACCATGTTCGGCATTGGCCTCTATTTCCTGCAGGGCCGCCAGAGTACGGCTTTTTTTTACGGCGTCTGCTGTTTCCTTGGCTTTGCCGGTGGCTACTGGGCCATTTTCGTGACCGTGGCCGCCGAGCAGTTCGGCACCAACCTCCGGGCTACAGTAGCCACGACCGTGCCCAACTTTGTCAGGGGAATGGTCGTACCCATCACCACCATTTTTCAATTCAGCCGCAACTACTTCAGCCTTGAAGTCAGTGCGCTACTGGTCGGGGCGGTATGCATGGGTATAGCCTTAATTGCCCTTACCGGCCTTGCGGAAACGTTCCACAAGGACTTGGACTATTTTGAAGAATTCCCCTGACTCCGTTTAGGCCTTTTCTCCTGCTGTTGCATATCGGCCCTTTCTCCCACAAGGGGAATAAATGCTTATTCTAAGTTGCATTCAAAAGAATATTCCAGCAAGCATTCAGACCGAGACCGCGAAGGCAAGCGAAGCAGCGACGAGAGCGTACATCAGTACGCCGAGGAGCAGCACAGCACAGCCGACAAAGGTATCGGTTTGAATGCGAACTGGAATTAGCATCCCGCTACCTTTTGCGAATGTCAGTCCTTGCCCTGCAAAACCCAATCCGGGATTCTGTGCAGGATATACTCCACGGCGGCCATCTTCACCTCTTCATTCTCGTGGTCCGTGGCCTTTTTTTTGGGCTTGCCACCAACTTCAGCCAAAATCTCTTCGGCGTCAAACCAGCACAGTTCACGGCCCTGTTGGTCATAGGCTGTCAAAATGCGACGGTTGAGCTCATGGATATGCTCTTCCTCAATCACATTGCCAACAAGTCGCTTAGCCTCTTCATAGGGAATAAAGGTAACTTCTTCAGGCATATTTTTCTCCTTGACGGTAATAATACAGTGGGATTTGTGAGAGTCGATGATGTTGGAAGATGTCCGCCCTACTGCGATGCAGCCCATTTTTTCTCATTCGGCGCAGCATATAGCAAACGGTTTCGACACAATTTATGCGAAATTCTTGGGCAGAAAAATCTGCTGGTATAGATTCAAGGCGTAGCGATCCGTCATGCTGGCGATATAATCGCACACCCTTCTGCCATGGGAGGAGCTGGTAGCAAACCCGTTGATCTGCTTCTCAAACAGATCTTTATTCTCCAAATAATAACAAAACAGTTCCTTCAGAATCTTAGACGCCTTCAGAAATTCCGCGTGAACCTGCTCCGAGCGGTACACATTATGGAACAAAAAGGTTCGCAGCACCTGCATGCTCTCCCCGATTTCCGGATCCACCCCAAAGACCAAACGCCCATCCTTTGGTTTCGTGCCAGCGATAACCCCCTGGATCATGGCCAGGTTGCGGCGTGAATGGGTGGCTCCCAGAACTTCGTAACATGTTGCCGGGATATCCCGACGGCCAATAATCCCGCTACGGATGGCGTCATCAAGATCATGGCTCAGATAAGCGATAATATCGGCATAGCGTACGACACAGCCTTCCGCCGTCTCCGGCATGCCCTGACTGCTTTGAGGGATGACCTCCCCATACCCCTTTGAGTGCTTGGCAATGCCGTCCCGCACCTCATAACTCAGGTTAAGCCCCATCCCCTCATTTTCAAGGACATCAACCACTCGCAGACTCTGCTGGTAGTGGTGAAAGCCGCCAGGCGCCAACTCCTTGAGTACAATTTCCCCGGCATGGCCGAAGGGGGTGTGGCCCAGGTCGTGCCCCAAAGAGATGGCCTCCACCAAGTCCTCATTCAAGGCCAGTCCCCGAGCCAGGGTTCTGGCAATCTCGGAGACCTCCAGCGTGTGGGTCAGTCGGGTTCGATAATGATCACCACTCGGGGCCAAAAAAACCTGCGTCTTGTATTTCAAACGACGAAAGGCCTTGGCGTAGACGATACGATCGCGATCACGCTGGAAGGCAGTGCGCAACGAGCAGTGATCCTCTTCCCTGATCCTGCCTTTGCTGTCTGCGCTAAGGCAAGCATATTCGGAAAGTGTGTTCCTCTCGTTTTTTTCTAATCTTTCGCGAATCAGCATTGCAATTGAATTGATGCCGTTAACTGAAGATAAGTTTAGCGGGTATGCTCAAAATAAGTTGTCTCAAAGCCAGGGACCGACTATTCTCAGTTCTGTTTCCTGACCCCATATTGACAGGAAAACCGTATCTTCTAATTGGACTGTTGACCGGCTCTTGTCAATACTATTCTTTTCTCCCCCTGAAAAAACATCGTCATGCCTAATCATCAAACATTTATGGAAGAGGCCTTAGCCGAAGCGGCAGCCGCCCTGTCCCTGGGAGAATTTCCGGTAGGCTGCGTCATTGTCCATGAACAGCAGATTATTGCTCGGGGGAGACGACGACAAAGCGGAGGTCACCCCAATCAGATAATCAATGAAGTCGATCATGCCGAGGTTCTAGCCCTGCGGGATCTTCTCGACAAACACCCCGAGGTGCATCCAAGTAAGGTCACCGTCTATGCCACGCTGGAACCATGCTTGATGTGTTACGCCACTCTTCTGATCAGCGGCGTTCAGTCAATTGTTTATGCCTATGAGGATGCGATGGGGGGCGGGACTAATCTGCGCCTTGACCACCTTAACCCCCTCTATCAGGCCATGACGGTTTCAGTCACCCCGCATATCCTGCGCGACAAAAGTCTGCATTTGTTCAAACGTTTTTTCTCACTCGGCAACTCTCACTATCTCGGTGGCACCCTGCTTGCCGAATATACCCTGGCCCAGCCATAGGAACCCGGTCCATGCCAAACCCATTTCAGCAACGAACCATCGCCTTTCAACGCAATGAACGGAATGTCTTCTTCCACATCCTGACGGCCTGCAACCTCTCCTGCCGCCATTGTTACATCAATCCTGAGCAACATGGAACCGGCACCCTGCCGGAGGAGACCATCTTCGCCTGGCTCAAACTTTTTGCCGCACCGGACAAAAAGACCAACCTCATCTTTCTCGGCGGCGAACCGACCCTGCACCCGGCGTTGCCCAATGCCATCAAAAAGGCTCGAAAACTTGGCTACCAATCGATCACGGTGGACACCAACGGCTACCTGCACAACAACTTGCTCCATAAAATTAGCCCAGCGGATGCAGTGCTGAGCTTCAGCCTGGATGGGCCTTCCCCCGAAATCAATGACCCCCTTCGGGGACAAGGCGTATTTGCCGCCTGCACCGAAAATCTGGCCAAGGCGGTAAGCATGGGGTTTGAGGTCAGCGTCATCTATACGGTCAGCGCACTCAATATCGAACATCTTGCCGCCATGCCACGACTGTTGACAGACCTTGGTGTCAACCATTTTTTCATTCAGGTTATCGGCCTGCGAGGCAAGTCAGCTGCCCCGTCCGATAATTTCAGCCAGACGCTCCAGATCAGCCATGACCAATGGTTGAACACCGTGCCGAAAGTCGCCTTGGATGCCGCCGAGCTTGGGCTGCACGTTATCTTCCCCAAAGTTTTTTTAGGCCCGGACGAGCCTTTCGAATGCGCTGGCCTTGTCGCCGAAAATTTCTTCATCTTCCCTAACGGACGTGTCTATTGCTGTCCGCTGTGCGAAGACTACCCGATCCACTCTTACCAAATTGAGAACAACGCCCTGATCCTGCGGAGCGGACTGATTGAGAAAAATTTTTTCCCAATCGCTATCCCCGAAGGCTGCATTATGAACAAACTCCTTCAGCCTGGCAGCCTTAATTATCAAGAAAATGGCAAGCCCTGCCACCTCATTTCCTGCTGCCTCTTAAAGCAGGAAATGACCCGAATCGAAAAATAATCCGCCCCCCTACAAGCTCGCCAAGCTCATTGACAAACGGAATATCACAACTTTTCATATAAGCAGCCGACCGGCATTTTTTGTTTTCCATAAAAAAAATCATAAAAAAATTCTTGACATTATTTCATTCTTCAAGCATTTTATTGCGTTTCCTGTAAGCATAAGGGCCTATAGCTCAGTTGGCTAGAGCCACCGGCTCATAACCGGTCTGTCCCTGGTTCGAGTCCAGGTGGGCCCACCAACTTACACCCCACTGATTAATTTTTTCTATTCCCAAAAAAGGGACGACAGTGATTCTTGTATCCATCGCACGAAGCAATTTTTTCTGGTTCCCTACTGACATGGGAACCACAGAGCAAAAGGTGTAGCCAGACTAGGTTGCACCTTTTTTTATTTACCACGACGGCCAGATTCTCACCTCTATGCGTCCTGCCGAGATCACTATTGAGTGTATCCTGAAATTTTTAAACAGCCTCGCCCCTTTCTCCCTGGCCGAGGGCTGGGACAACGTTGGACTCCTGATTGGTGCTCCTGGCGAAAAAGTCACCGGCATCATGATTGGACTCGACCCAACGTCCCACCTTCTGGACGAGGCCATTGCCCGCGGCGCAAATCTCGTGATCACGCATCACCCAATTATCTTCCAAGCCCTCAAATCCATCCGTACCGATCAACCGACTGGCGCCTTTATCAGTAAAGCCATTACCCAGCAAATTGGCATCATTGCCTGCCACACCAACCTTGATGTCGTACCTAATGGAGTGAGCCGCATCCTGGCACAGCGGCTTGGACTGACCGACCTGGCGCCACTCAACCCCACAGCCACGGATTCAGGCATAGGCTTTGGCCTAGTGGGAACCCTACCGGTTCCGATTAGCAACCATGAGTTTCTGGAGCATCTCTGCAAACTCCTTGGTTTGCCTGCTATCTCAATAGCCGGACGTCTCCCGGATACAATCCGGCAAGTGGCAGTCTGCGGGGGGAGCGGCTCGGAATTTGCCCCCATGGCACAAGCAAGTGGGGCGCAACTCTACATTACAGGCGAGGTCAAGCATCACATCGCTCGTTGGGCGGAAGAAGCCAACTTCTGCATCATTGACGCTGGTCACTTCGCCACCGAGCACCTGATCTGCGAGGTGCTTGCCTCAGAACTTGCGAGCATCCTTACCAGTCAAGCCTTGAAAATACCTGTCTACGCGACAGAAAAACAAAAAAACCCATTTTCCTTCTTCATGGCGGGAAACGATCAGCAACCATCTAACGAGAGGTACGGACAATGAAAGAGGCAATCAAAAATTTAATGGATCTTCAGGCCATTGACCTGGAAGTCCAGAAAATTGACCTAAAAATGGCTGATAGCCATGGCGAATTATTGACGACGAAAAAGGCCATTGAGCAAGGGTATGAGTCGATCGCCGACTACAAGGAACAATTTGCCCTGGGCGAAAAGCGCCGCCGTGAACTGGAAGCCACCATTACCGACGAAGCCGAACGAATCAAGGATCGGCAGACCAAGCTGATGAGCATTCAAACCAATCGCGAATACCAAAGTATTTTAAAAGAAATAGAAGACACCAAACTGGCTAATCAGCAACGGGAAGAAGAGTTGACTCTGCTGCTCGAGCAATCCGAATTGATCGAGAAAAAAATCGAAGAGATCAGCAAACGCTGTGCCGAGCAGGAGCTTCAGCTTGAAAACGACAGTAAACGCGTGGCACAGGAAGCCGCCAAGCTTGAAACCGACAAGCAAAAAATTACTAAGACCCGCGAGGCACAAGCAAAAAAGGTTGACCCCAAATATCTGAATCGCTATGAGATGCTGCGGGTCAACCGTAATGGCTTAGCCGTCACCGGCGTCACCAAGGGTGTCTGTCGGGGGTGCAATATGAACATCCCCCCCCAGATGTTCAACCTGCTCTTACGCGAGCAGGAACTGCTGACCTGCCCCACCTGCAACAGGATGATGTACCATCAGCCCGAAGTAGAAGAACGATAACCGTTATCAGTCTGCACACTTTAGGAGTGGGTGCATGATCGCTGGCCGCTTGCGGCCAGAGGAAAGTCCGAACTCCACAGGGCAAGGTGGTTCGTAATTCGAACTGGGGGCGACCCCGAGGAAAGTGCCACAGAAAAGAAACCGCCAAGGCTTACGGCCATGGTAAGGGTGAAATGGCGAGGTAAGAGCTCACCGCTTTCATGGTGACATGAAAGGCATGGCAAACCCCACTTGGAGCAACATCAAATAGGGAAACACTTGAGGACGGCCCGTCCGACGTTTCCGGGTAGATCGCTAGAGGCGCCAGGCGACTGGCGTCCCAGAGAAATGATCATGGCCCGTCCCCAGATCCGCCACAAGGTGGATTGAACGGAAGGGTACAGAATTCGGCTTATAGCCCACTCCTTTTTTTTATTTTTGTTGCAGCCTGCTGCAACCATAATCGTTCGCTAGGGAGTCAGAAGGTACATTCCCCAAAAACTGTAAACGTTCACCAGGGCTGCAGATGCGCGAAAGAGGCCTGTCCCGCTATAGCAGCGCTATGCGGACAGGCCGATGACAAAGCAGATGCGGCTCTGGTGGACGTTTCCCTGCACCCATACCATGACCGCACCACAACCAGCCGCCGCCATCATAACCGCCGGTGGCCTTGGCCGCCGAATGGGAGGATCAACTCCCAAACAGTTTCTCCTGCTGCACGGGAGTCCTATCCTGGTCCGAACAGTCAAGGCCTTCCTGCAGGCCGATTGTTTCCAGTCCATCATTCTAACCGTGCCAGCTTCCCATCTCGATGCCGCCACCGCCTTACTGAACTCCCATGGTCTCGCCTCCACCTGCAAGGTCGTTGTTGGGGGTGAAACACGGCAGGAGTCCGTTCAAGCGGGCTTAAACGCATTAAACGCGAAGATCGAGCTGGTCGTCATCCATGATGGCGTCCGCCCTCTGGTCAGCAAAGAGATCATCACCAATTGCCTGCAGGCGGCGGCTCTGCATGGTGCGGCCATTGCTGCAATTCCGATTAAGGACACCGTCAAAGAAGAGTCGCAAGGAGTTGTCCTCCAGACTGTAGATCGCAGGAACCTCTGGCGGGCCCAGACGCCCCAAGCCACTCGGGTCAGCCTCCTCCGCCAGGCTTACGAAAAAGCAAATCGTGACAAATTTTCCGGTACCGATGAAGCCTCCCTCCTGGAGAGGATCGATTGCCCGATCACCATCGTCGCCGGCTCCGAGACCAATCTCAAAATCACGACACCGGAGGATATCGTCATGGCTGAAGCCCTGTTAGCAATCCAGGAGAAAGCCTCACCGCATTTCAAGATCGGTCACGGCTATGACGCCCACCGGCTCGTGGCAAACCGCGACCTTGTTTTAGGCGGGGTGACGATTCCCCATAGCCTTGGCCTGCTCGGCCACTCGGATGCCGATGTCCTGACCCACGCCCTGTGCGATGCGCTGCTTGGCGCCATTGGTGCTGGTGACCTGGGGCGCCACTTCCCCGACTCAGACCCACAATACAAGGGGATCGACAGCCTGAAACTTCTAGCCAAGGTTGTAGCCCTCGCCGCAGACCAAGGCTATGCGGTGAGCAACGCCGACATCACAGTCGTTGCCCAACGCCCAAAGCTCGCCGCCTTCATCCCCCAAATGCAAAAAAACCTGGCAGAGGTCTGCCAGGTTTCATGCTCTGCCATCAATGTAAAAGCCACGACCACCGAAACGATGGGCTTCACCGGTCGGGAAGAGGGCGTCGCTTGCCACGCCGTGGTTATGGTCGCGGGGATAAATCAGTAAGAGAATCTCTTCATTTCAAATTGCTGCCCTAACTGCTCAGGAATCCAAATTCGACACTGACAGCCAGTAGAAAAAACTACGCCAACAGACTGTGTAACGATGATCAATCATGTCGCCTTACCCGCCTTGGCGAACTGGGTATCAACAAATTTTTCCAGATCGATCTTGGCATTCATGATTCCCATTTTATCGTGCATATAGTCCTGAATAATACTTAAATCCTCAATGACGGGGAAGAGATTGGCGGTGGTGATCCGGTCGGCAGGTTCAGTCAGCACCCGCTTGATCACCTCGGCTTTCTGGCCAAGAAACTCAGCCCCGACCCTCGCCGCGGTTGTCACCGAGGTGCCAATAAATTTGCCGGACTTGATCAGGCTGTTGGTCAATTCATGGACGGCGTCAGGGTGATTTTCAATCATTTCGTCGCGTACCACCAAGACACAGCAGGGATGCTCCGGCCAGATATCCTTGGATAAGCAAAACTCTTCGCCATACCCCTCGGTCACAGCTTGGGAGGCAAAAGGCTCGGCAACGATAAAACCCGCGATCTCGCCCTCATCGTCGTATTGAAGAGCCTCCACCATCTGCATGGGGGCCATGACCTCAAGCTGCACATCCTTGCCTGCCCCCGGCTCGATCCCGGCCTCACTGCATAATTTATGCAGAAGCATATTGTGGACCGACAGTTGATAGGGGATAATCACCACTTTCCCCTTGAAATCGTTGATCGTCTCGATATGTGCTTTTTTGTTTTTGATCAACACACTCCCTGATCTATGGCTGAAGAGGACAAGCTTTGCCTTCAGTCCTGCCTTGTAAAGATCCATGGCGGTGGGGGCAAGGATAAATGCGGCGTCGACTTGGCCACCCGTCAAGGCCCCAGCTACCTGCTGCCAGCCCATCATTGGATGGCAATGGAGATCCAGATGCGCAAATTCCTCAACTCCTTTATTGATCTTGTCCTGGGTAATGCCCAGCACCAGGTGATCAGTAATCTTCAAATGCGCCACTCTAAAATTGACCTTATCAGCCATTCCAATTCTCCAGGTTAAAAAATCGAATTGCCCGTAACTGCGACAGCCTGCTTTTATAGCAATATCTGATTATCGAACCATGAGCGATAAAAAGTCAAGCCAGAATTCTCCAATCAAAAAAACAACGGGTCTGCAATGACTCATTTTTTGATCTCTTGCCGTTTGTTTTGCGAACACTTCGTGCCTCATCATTTATTGCCCCCTGCCGGGCGCAATCTATAACCGACAGCAACGCACCGCAGACCTCGCCTTTCCCAATTACACATTGACTTAGTCCCCGTTCCACTCTAACATAATGAACGCAGGATAAAGAAAATCTCCTCTCGCCTCCCACCTTGTCAAAAGCAGGGACGTTGAGACGCTGACGGTAAGCGATCACAGGGTGCAGCAAATCTTCACATCAACCATCCCCTTCCCCACACAAAAAATGAAAAACACCGAGCCAGTCTACCTGATCGACGGCAATGCCTATATCCACCGGGCCTATCACGCCATTCCTCCGCTCTCCAACAAACAAGGTCTGCCGACCAACGCCACGTATGGATTCACCAATATCCTGCTCAGGGTGATACGCGAGAAGGCCCCCACTTTTCTGGCCATTGCCTTTGATGCCAAGGGTTCTACCTTCCGTCACCAGCTTTACGCCGAGTACAAGGCCAACCGCCCGCCCATGGCCAGCGACCTGGCGGCGCAACTCCCTTCGATCAAGGCGATTGTCCAGGCCTACAATATCCTGACCTTTGAGCAACCAGGCGTCGAGGCCGACGACATGCTTGCCGCATGCGCCTGCCGCCTGACCGAACAAGGGCACAGGGTCATCATTGTCTCCGGCGACAAGGATCTCCTGCAGTTGGTATCCGATACGATTACCCTCTGGGATCCGATGCTGGACCGGATGATGGACGTCGCCGCCGTCGAGCAGAAATACAAAGTTCCGCCGACCAAACTCACCGACCTCTTCGCCCTGATCGGCGATTCATCCGACAACATCCCAGGTGTGGCCGGTATCGGCCCCAAGACCGCTGAGCAGTTGATCAATGAATTTGAATCGCTGGAGGGGATCTATGGCAATCTCGATTCCATTAAACGCCCGAAGTTGAAAGAGAGCCTGGCCGCCAACAGGGAGACCGCCTTTCTCTCCCGGGAGCTTGTTCGGTTGAAGATGGACACCGCCACCCCTACCGCCATCAACGACTACCTGCTCCCAGAACCGGACACCGCTGAATTGACCAGGCTGTTCACCGAACTAGAGTTTTCCCGCCTGCTCCCCGAAAAAAACGAAAACCAGCCCCTCGCCACCGACCACTTTCATCTGGTCAGCTCGACCGATGAACTGGCCGCCATGGTCCAGACACTTAGCCAGTCGCCATCCCTGGTCATTGACACCGAGACCACCGCCCTCGATACGATAACCGCCGAACTGGTTGGCATCTCCCTCTGCGGCGATGCCAACGACGCCTGGTACCTGCCCATCTCCCATCACGATAACGACGACCAGCTCCAGCCAAACCAACTCACCCTGGCCCAGGTCAGCGCGGCCATCGGACCGCTGGTCAGCAGCCCCAAGCTCCCGAAGATCGGCCACAACCTCAAATTTGACTACGCCATCCTCAAAAATCATGGCTTGGAACTGGCCGGCCCCCTGTGGGACACCATGATCGCCTCCTACCTGGTTGAGCCTACCCGACGCTCCCATAAACTGGACACCCTCTGCGCCGAGCTGCTCGATATCCGCATGACCAGCTTCGCCGAGGTGACGGCGGCAAGCCCTAAGCCCGACTGCTTCCGTTTTGTGGAAATCGCTGCGGCCAAGGACTACTCCTGCGAAGACGTCATCGCCGCCGCCAGACTCTGGCGCCACTTCGAACCACGGCTTGACGAGATGAATCTCTGGCCACTATTTAACCATGTCGAGGCGCCGCTGATCGCCATCTTAGCTGAGATGGAAGGCCATGGCATCCTGATCGACTGCGCGCAACTCAGTACCCTCTCGACTGAACTTGGTGGCCAGATCAAGGCGCTTGAGGGACGAATTGTCGCCATTGCCGGCCCTTTCAATATCAATTCCCCCAAGCAACTGGCAGAAATCCTCTTTGAAAAACTGGGGCTGCCCCATGGCCGCAAGACCAAGACCGGCTATTCCACCGACAATGCCGTCCTTGAAAAACTGGCCGCAACCCACGAACTGCCCCGGTTGATCACCGAACACCGCAATCTTAGCAAGCTGAAATCGACCTATGTCGATAAACTGCCGACCATGGTCCACCCCCGCACCGGGCGGCTCCACACCAGCTTTAACCAGACCGTCACCGCCACCGGCCGCTTGAGCAGCAGTGAGCCAAATTTACAAAACATCCCGATCCGCACCGCCGAAGGCCAGCGCATCCGAGCCGCCTTCATCCCGGCCCCCGGCTACCAATTCCTGGCCGCTGACTACTCCCAAATCGACCTGCGGGTACTGGCCCATTATTCCCAGGATCCCGCCCTGATCCAGGCCTTCTGCGCGGGTGAGGATATCCACCGTCAGACCGCAGCCGAGATCTTCCGCATCGACCCGCAGCGGGTCACCGGCGAAATGCGACGGGTAGCCAAGAGCATCAACTTCGGCATCGTCTACGGCATGGGGGCCTTTGGCCTCTCCGAGCAACTGCACATCAGCCGTAAGGAGGCGGCCACCTTTATCGACCGCTACTTCGACCATTTCAGGGGGGTAAAGGCCTTCATGGAGCAGATCATAGCCCAGGCCCACCGCGACCGCTTTGTGACTACCCTCCTTGGTCGCCGGCGAGACCTGCCGGAGATCAACAGCTCAAACAAAAACCTGCGCGAATTCGCCGAGCGGACCGCCCTCAACACGCCAATCCAGGGGACTGCCGCCGACATCGTCAAAATCGCCACCATCAAGGTCCATCAGAGCCTCAAGGCCCATGGGCTAGGCGCTAAGATCCTGCTGCAGATCCACGATGAGCTGGTTATTGAGGTGCCCAACCAAGAAATTCCGCAAACCACAACCCTGGTCAAAGAGGCGATGGAGACAGCCCTTGACTTGAGCGTGCCCCTGTTGGTCAATATTTTGGTGAGCGACAACCTGGGAAAGCTCTGAGCAACTGGCGCAAGCCATGCCTGTTTGTGCTATTATTTTATTGACTGGCACCAATAAAGATCGTAGGATGCAGCATTTTCTTGAACTACCCAGGTCGATCGCATGAAGGACCAAATTACTTAAGCAGTTCCCATTGGTTAATGACAATCCCGGCCCACGCGGGGATAGATTTTACAAAACAATCCATCAAACAAAGGAAACCTCCATGCTTGGTCTGTTTCGTAGAAAGGCTCAATCTCCCACCCTCCAATTCACCATCCTCATCATCATCTTGGTCTTTATCTTCTGGGGGGTTGGCAAAAATAATAATAACACGGCTCAAAATGCCGTGGCCATGGTCAACGACGAGACCATTACCTTCCGCGACTACCAAAAACAGTATGACCAGACAGTAAACAGCATGCGGGATCAGTTTGGCGGTTCGATCCCCAGCGGTTTGCTCGATCAACTCAACATCAAGCAGCAAGTCATTAATAAGCTGGTTCAATCCACCCTGCTCCGCCAAGGCGCCAAAAAAATCGGCCTCTATGTCAGCGACCAGGAGCTGCAGAATGCCATTAAGGATATGGCCGCCTTCAAAAATAATAACGGCATCTTCGACGTCAACCAATACGAGCAAATCCTTGCCGGCTCCCGGATGACCGTCTCCCAATTTGAAGAGGGCATGCGCTACGACCTTCTCTCCGCCAAGGTTCTTGATCACCTTGGCCGCTTCGGCCATGTATCGCCTGCCGCGCTTAAAGACATCTTCAACTATCAATACCGCGGGATCAAACTGGACTACGTCACTTTCACGGGGGATGCCTATAAGGATAAAGTTGAAAAATCGGATGCCAAGCTGACCTCCTTTTTCGAAGAGAATAAAGCGAAATACCAGACCGCACCCCAGGTCAAAATCAAGTACCTGCAGTTCTTACTCGCTGATTTCAATCAGGACTCAGCCCCAGCTGAGGAAGAAATATCTAAATATTATCAAAGTAATGTTGACAAATACACCATGCCGGAACGCCGAAAGGCCCGCCACATCCTGATCAAAACCGCAGCCACGGACAGCGCCGAGCAAAAAGCCGCCAAGCGTAAAAAAATCGATGAAATTGCAGAGAAAATTAAGGCGGGCGAAGATTTTGCCGAACTCGCCAAAAAGAATTCCGAAGATACCAGCGCCAAGCAAGGCGGCGACCTTGGTCTCTTTGGCCGCGGCCAAATGGTCAAGCCCTTCGAAGACGCGGTCTTCGCCATGAAAGAGGGGCAAACCAGTGACGTAGTCGAAACCACCTTTGGCCTACACTTGATAAAACTGGAAAAAATCGAAGCCGCCAAGACCCAGAGCCTTGACGAGGTTAAGGCTGCCATCGCCACCAAACTCAGCGCCGAGGCCAGCAAAAACAAGGCCTTCCAAGCAGCCAATGAGGCCTACGAACAGATAATCATCGCCGGTAGCCTGTCCAAATACGCCGAGGCCAAGGCTGACGGCGCGAGCAGCGGCAAAATCCTCTCCAGCGAATTGTTCTCCCAGCAGAACCCGCCCAAAGAACTTCAGGGATTACCCGAACTGGTCAATGCCGCCTTCACCATCAATAAAGGCGAGCTGAGTTCCATCGTTGAAAACAGCCAAGGCTACGCCATCGTTCTGGTTGAGGATAAAGTGCCGCCCGCTCAACAGGAGATGGCTGCGGTCCGCGACAAAGTAGAGGCTGATTTTATCGCAGCCGAATCCGTCAAACTCGCCAAAACAGCAGCCGATACCCTGCACACCAAAATCAAAGACGGAGCCCCCCTGACTCAGGCAGCAAAAGAGCTGGGGCTTGCGGTGCAGAGCACGCCGTTCATCTCACGGGCCAACAACAGCGAAGCAAAATTACCCGGCCAGATTGCCCAGGACTCACTCGGACTCTCAGAACAGAATCCACTCCTGGACAAAGTGGCCAACGACAACAACACCTTCTACGTTGTTGCTTACAGCGCCAGTGAAGAACCAGACCAAACTCTTTTTGAAGGGAAGAAAGGCGAGTTAGAGACCAAACTCGCCGACGAAAGGAAAAACGACCTGCTGACCGCCTGGATTGAGACCCTGCGCAAAAAGGCCAAAATCACCACCAACGAAAAACTCTTGTGATGCAAGGGGAACTCTCTGCAACTGGTACCCTATGACGGTATCATCACTCGTCCTTCCGGCGTGTTGTTAGCCGGAATCCAGTTCTTATAATATCCGGGGGGGGCTGGATGCCGGGTCAACCCCCCGGCATGACGATAGAATTTAGCCCGAAAGCAGGCGCCGTTTTCTGGTTCCCTCCCCTGCTGAATCCTGACCCCTGATTCATCACTCTGCTTTTCCCTTGATGCTGTTTTCCTGATGGTTTATCAATCTCTTGATATTGCTCGCGTGTTTGAGCCAGATCAGGACTGCGACCAGAACCGACAAATAGGCCTTATGACCAGGCCCCTCCAAAAAAAAGACCAGTCCCGGCATCAGGGCTGAAGCAATCAAGGAACCCAGCGAGACATAGCCCCATATCCGGATCACCGCCACAAAGACCACGACACAAACTGCCACCGCCAACGGCTGCACATAAAAAAAGATACCCAACGCCGTGGCCACCCCTTTTCCGCCCTTGAATTTGAGGTAGAGGGGATACAGATGGCCCAAAAAGGCGGCACCACCGGTTGCGGCCACCCAAAACTCAGCGTTGGGCTCTTCCCCTAAGAACTTGGCAGCCGCAAGCATAGGAAGCACCGCCTTGCCGGCATCGGCTACGAGGGTGATAGCCCCCATCTTTTTGCCCAAAAGCCGGTTGACGTTAGTCGCCCCAATATTCCCACTTCCGGCGCAGCGGACATCAACGCCCAAGCATTTCCCCAAGACCAACCCAAAGGGGATTGACCCGATCAAATATCCTACAATGACTAGAAGATATCCCATGTCTCACCATACAAATAAAGATGCCTACCGATAACGAATTCATGCGACAGGCCATTGACTTGGCCACTACCAAGATGCAAGAAGGACATGGCGGCCCTTTCGGGGCGGTCATCGTCCGCGACGGTGTCGTCGTCGCCCAAGGCTTCAACCGGGTGACCTCAAGCCTCGACCCCACCGCCCATGCCGAAATCGACGCCATCCGTAAGGCCTGTCAGCGCTTCGAGACATTCCGGCTTGATGACTGCGAAATCTACATCAACTGCGAACCCTGTCCCATGTGCCTGGCCGCCCTCTACTGGGCAGGCATCCATAAAATTACCTACGCCGCCACCCGCAAGGATGCCGCAGCCATAGGTTTTGCCGACGACTTGATCTACGATGAAATTGGTAAGGCGCCAGCGGAACGCTCCATCCCTATGATCCAGCTCATGAGAGAGGAAGCCTTGGCCTCCTTCAAGGCCTGGCAGGAGAACAACGAAAAGATAGCCTACTGATTGGTCGTAGGTCGGGTTAGCGCAGCGTAACCCGACATTGCGGTCGTTAACGCCACCTTATTTGTCGGGTTACGCTGCGCTAACCCGACCTACTTTTTCTTTTTCCAAACTCACAATCGACAAAGATGTCCTACATACGGATAGATCGGATGAGTAGCGGGGCAATCGAAACACGGACACGTGACGTATCGACCCCCTCTCCGATCACAAATGGAGCGTCCGCAATAATTCAAGAGCAATCCCTAGGTGCCAATCCTAGCAAAAAAACCGCCTCGCTGCACTTACTTCGCCAAGTCCTGGCGCAGGCCATCCACTTTGTCTTTAAAACCTTTAATATACTGGTCGAGAATGTCCTCGTTCTCAATGACATAGGGGGTAACCATCAGCAGAAGTTCTGTTTTGGTCGTGTTTTGGGTTCTGGATTTAAACAACCAGCCCAATGCGGGAATATCCTTCATATAGGGAATGCCGCTATTGTTATCGGACTCGTTTTTGTAGATCATGCCCCCCATCAAAATCGACTGCCCGTCCTTGACGGCCAGTTTGGTCTTGACCGACTTGGTAGAGATGATGGGTGAATTGATGCCTTTAACCAATTTTTCAGACAAACTGCTGACCTGCTGGTCGATCTCGAGCAGGATGATGCCCTCGGCATTGATCCTGGGGGTGACATTTAAAATGACCCCTGTATCTTTATACTGTATAGACTGATTCGCGGCCGTGTTCAGGCTGGTGCTGGTGCTGGTGGTGCTATTGACGCCGCTACTATCAACTATTTGCCCCGTCACCACCGGCACCTGCTCGCCGACATTGACGGAGGCCGCCTCGTTATTCAAGACCAGTACCTGGGGTGACGAGATCACGGTCAGACCATTGTTTTCGGCCAAGACGTTCACCAACTTAAATAAGTCTCCAGCGTTCTCAAAAGTCAACGCCCCCTGCAAGCCGCTCGAATTCAATTTAGCCTCGACGCCATGGATATTCCCATTATGCTTAAAGGCCCATTCCACCCCGTTCTTCAAAGAATCAGTCAGCTGGACCTCGGCCACCAGCACCTCAATCAACACCTGGGTCGGCATATTATCTAGACGTTCCAACAGCTTAACAACCCTCTGGTAATCGGGAAACAGCGCCCGAATCAGGACGATATTCCTGGCGTCGTCGGCAATCAGGCTGGGCTCGCCGGCAAACTGCATGGAGGCCAAGGTCTGGCCGGTGGGGGTTCCCTTAGTCGCCGCCGGTGCGGTTGGCGACCCCGCCGGTGTTTGCGGTTGATTTTCAGCCGTTGTGCCCGGCGGCCGGATAGAACCGGGGGTAGTTGGCATGCCACTACTCTTCTTCTTCCCGGTGGACTTGGCCTTAGTGGCGCCCGCAGCCCCTTTATCGGTAATCAAGGTGCCTACCAGATCAACCAACTCCGAGGCCACCGAATTGCGGACGCTATAGATATAGATGCTGTCCCGGCCTGCGGTTGGCGCCCGATCCAACTCTTCGACCCACTTGACCGCAGTCTCTACCAATTCGTCGTTATAACCGATCAACATGATCGAATTGACCCGCTCCAATGGCACCAACTGGACCCCTTCATAGTCCTTCTTGTTGACCTTGAGGGCCAAAAGGACTTCCTTTAATTCATCGCGCAGATCAAAAAGCGGGGCCTGCTCAACCCGAACTACCTTAATCCGCATGGAGGATAGCGACGACACATCCAGTTTGGTTAATATTGTCAGCGCATCAATGATCTGTCCCTCGAAATCGGTGAGCACCAAGGTGTTCTGATCGGCGAGATTATAGACCACCGCCTGCTGGGAGAGATAGGGCTCCACCAGCTTCTGCGCCTCGGCAGACGAGATGTGCATCACCGGCACCACCTGGGTAACCACCTTGGAAGACGGTTTCAACTGGTCGGCCTGATTCTTGTCGAAGATGACCAATGACGAGGGCTTGGCCGCCACGAAGATATAATAGTGTTCCCCCTCGTTACGGATATCCAGGCCATTGATGTTCAATAGTTTCTTGAAGATGACAAACAACTCCGACTTAGGGATTTTCTGGCCGGAGCGGATATTGACAGTCCCCTTGACCTGCGGATCGATGATGTAGCTCAACTCCAGGGTCTCGGCGATAACCTGAATGACCTCATAGATATCGGCGTTATCGAAGTTGAGCATAACCCCTTCACCCTCAATGCCCTCCCCGGCCGGGATCGTTTTTGTGCCGTTCACCCCTTTGAGATAGGGATTGGCGACGTCTTCCCCCGCCGACAGATCCCTCGTCTTGGGAGACTTGTCAGCCCCTGCCTTTTCCTGTTTTTGGTCCTCATCCAACTGCCGGCTGGCGATATCCTTCTTGGTTTGGGTCACATCATTGCTGATCGCGGCCAGATCGACCCAAGTTTTATGCGGGCTCGGTTTCTGGGCCAGGCAGCCGGAAAGAAACAGGCAGACCAAAAGTGAGAGAAGGGTGTGTGTCTTACGAGAGATCATCGGCGCACCTAAGGCAAAATAGAGAAAAGGCGGAAATAACAAAACGCGTAGCAACCGCGCTGTGGACAAGGGTAAAATTCATTCCAATCAATTCCCCACCGGCATTGGCGGCGTGGCATTTGGGTCGGGGGGGGGAGCGCCATCGACTCCAGGTGGTGGCGGGGAACCCATCATGTCATCGGTGGTTTGCGACTTGCGGATCACTCTGCTGGTATCGGGGCGGCCAGCAGGCTGCCGTGAAATCACCATCCGCCGAACTGGCGACGTCGGTGACGAATTATCCGTTGCCGATGGCGTTGTCGGCGATGTCGGGGTTTTAATCGTAGGCGACGCAACTGGCGCTGGCGGAATTGCAGGATTAACCGACCCAGGCACTGGTGGGGTTGGAGGCTTAACTCCCCCTGGCGCCGGCGGAGCTGGCGGTGCTGACGATGCGTCTCCACCGATTGTCGTTGACTGGATCCCAGCTGGCCGTGGCGGCGGCGGCCCACCACCAGGCGGCCCCCCCCCTGCTCGCGGAGGTGGCGCCTGACGTTTTTTTTCCGGATCGTAAAGCAATTTTTCAACTGTTTCATCATCCTTGGTAAAAACAAGCTTATCAGGTTGGATCTCTGCCACCTTATACCCATCCAGCACATCACCCACTTCAAGCTGGGCATGCTTTTCACCGCCTGTGGCAGCAGCGGCTGGAGCCTTTGGAGCCTTGGCCTTTGAAGACCGAGACGCCGGTTGCGCCGGAGTCTTGCTCTTGTCAGCCTCTTTCTCTTTATAGACAATAATGGCACGGCTGAAATTATCGGCAATAATGGAACCAGTAAAGGTCACATCGCCAATGCTGGCCGCAATTCCGGTCGTATTCTTAGGGCTCTCTTCGACCTTCTCCTCGACCGGTTGTGCTGGGGGGG
>Ga0334722_10001058_pt1 | contig 36219 bp, 37 predicted proteins | sample C3_bottom_MG_FD_207210 | JGI IMG/M metagenome (GOLD analysis project Ga0334722, IMG submission 207210) | Sediment microbial communities from Yellowstone Lake, YNP, Wyoming, USA - C3_bottom | ecosystem: Environmental > Aquatic > Freshwater > Lake > Sediment | place: USA: Wyoming | collected... | reverse complement strand
AATATGCTATACCTTCTTCGTCTTTTACTTCTTCTCCAAAACTTGTGATCTGTATATTCTCTACGGAACTATCCAAAAGAAGTATCATTGGAGCTGACCAGATGCTATGGGTCATTCCTATACGAAAAAATTCCTCATCTTTCCCATTGGCGTCATATTTTGACATTTCGGTCAGATATGCAGGAGATACGCCTAAGGCTTTCGCAAGTGTTTTTAAAGTTTCCGATTTGGGTCGCTTGATCTTGCTTTCTTCAATCCTTGTTATTTGCGATGGCGGGATATTGGCTTTATCGGCGAGTTGTTTCCTGGTCAACCCCTTTTTTTCTCTCAAAGTTCTAACTGTATCTGCAATAGATGCCATATATTATAGTCTCCTGTAAAGGGTGTAACAAACTCTAAAACTTTTATAGCATAGCACAATTTATACAATTTGCAAGAGATATTTGCAAATATAAGACAAAAGCAACAAAATTGTAAATCATTTGCATGTATGTGCAAATATATTTCACAATATATGTTATCATACAGTATGTTAAACATCATGTGCAAATAATTAATGCACATGCTAATTATTAACTTGACAGGAATATTAAATTGTGATAATTTTTCCGTAGATTATGCTGAACGGTTCGATAAAGAAGAGGAGGGGCTATTACTAACGGTAAATAACAAACGTAAAGGAGGGATGACATGGATATGTGTCAACACCACGCCTACCGCGTCACGATTGAGTTAACTTGTTGTAAATGTAACGAAATAATCAGTATTGCCAAGTATCCGGAATATATAGTTCCTGCCCTTGTTCTGACAACAACCTATATTAAAACACAAATCGATGGCTTTATCCCTGCCCTGATATCGTTAAACAATTACAGAAAAATATTTATCAACAAAATAAAGGGGTAGCTTAGATTGATCTGCTACCCCTCTTAAGTTTTACCCCGTCATCGCCTCATGAAGCATAATATGCTTCTCCATGACGAGTACCGGCGGAGCCGACTTCATCGCCTCGGTGCAGGCGTTGTAGAAGCTCCACAAGTTGCGGGGCCGGAAGTCCTCGTGAGAGGGCTTCAGCCACTCGCGCTTCACCACCGGCAACTGCCTCGGCGTTAATACTCCTTTCCCGTATAGCAACCCCATGAACTGAAAAGCCCCTGTGTCGCTTATCTTCATGTTCTTAAGTAATTCGGAATCCTCCACGACCTTCTGAAAGTTCTTCTGGCTCCGGTAGAGCGTGGATATTGCCACGTCCTCTAAGGTAGCCCAGACGTTGCCTGTGTGTTTCCTTAAGACCGTCACGTCACCCGCGAGGGCTAGGTTGTCGCAAACGAACACCTTGGCTCCAATGGCGATACCTATCGCCATGGACTTGTCGTAGGAGTTCCTGAAGCCTATGGAGAGGCCCATCTCGGGGTGCTCGCCCCTGAAAGTCAGGACCCCGAACATCTGGTTCCCTTCCCTGGCCAGGGCGTACTGCTCGCTTTCGAGTGAGTAACCTTTCAGGATGTCGCGTCCGATGGTAGTGAGCGTCTCCGCGAGATGGTTGTGCGGCACGGGCGTGTAGCTTTCGGTTTCCACCGGCACCGGAATGAACGACAGCTCGTCCCTCGTTGCGAACTTTCCACCTGCATGAACTGTTAAGCTCATCTGTTACCTCCTTTTTGTTTCTGCATTTTTATGCGGCTTCCGATGTCTCGTCGGCTTCGGCCTCGCTTTCGTATCTGCTCCTCCATTCGCCGGGGTCGCTCACGTCCTTGATGTCCTTGAGCCTGCACGACTCGGCTATCTCGTGCGTTGCCTTGCCGACCAGTTCCTGTGCGAGTATCGCAGCCACGATCTCGCTTTTCTTGTTTTTCTCCGTTGCTGCGACATTTAACCCCATGTCCTTGACCATCTGGATAAGATCAGCTTTGGTCTTGGTTTTGATGAATGTTTCATCCATCTGAAAGTCCGCGCTCATGTCTATACCGCCTTCAGGCGTCATATGTAGCAGGACCTTGGGGTCGGTATACTGGATTGTCGCACGCACTACTTCATTAAGCAGGCCGTCGAGCTTTATCTCAGGAACGCCCATCACCACGAGGTAGAGCTCCCAGCCTGAGAACTTCCCCGGCTTGAATAATTTGGCGGGACATATCTCCTTAACTATCTCGTCTCGTGTCTGCTTCGCCGTCCCGCTGAAATACCCGAAGCGGTAGAGCATGTGGTAGATGATGAACCGCTTGGTAAGCGCGGACGATGCCGCTACCTTTTTTGGCAGCCGCTCAATCATGAAACGGTCCCGGCAACCCTCGGCATGCAGCCTGAGGGTAGTCGGGTTGATTCTTGATGCCGTGCCTTCGGGTATGGACTCACCCTTTGTTCTTTTGTCTGTTATCTCCACCTCCTTCTCCTTGAACATCTTAGCAAGGCACTTTGGGTTGAGGCACAGCTCTCCGGCCTGGATACGCTTGCCGTTGTAGACTGCCTCCTCGTAGAAGTAGAAGGCGTGATGGTCGGTGCACTTTGTGCACTCGTATCTGTACTTAGGCGGACATACGTTCTGGTAGTCCGCCTCGGCCTTGCGCGGGACAATCCTCTTCATTTTGTCGCTGTGGAACCCGCCGAGTTCGTGTATCTCCGAAAAGTCCCTGATTACCCGGAAACCATTCTCCTCCTTCTCTTTGGCCTCCGCCTCGTAGTGGGCCAGCGTCTTCTTCTGGAAGCAGGCGGGGTCGGAGCACTCGTCCGTGTCCTTTAGTTCCGGGAAGAGCACCGCCTGGTTGCCCGAGCGGTATGCGCATGTGGCACACTTCTCCGTGTCGAACGGGGCATTTTTAAGGGCCAAGCTGTGACCCTTGACGATGGACTTAGTTCCCGACACCGTCATACCATCTCCGTCCAGTATCTCCGATAGCAGCCCCTTCTGCTCGTTCTTTGACCTGAGCCTCAGAAGCACCTGAGCATGTCCGAGTGAAATCTTACCTTCCGAGACCGCCTGCCGTGCCTCCTTGCAGAGGCCAAGGAGCTTCACTCGCCCGAGGACATAGGCCACTGGCCTGCCTATCCTGGCGCCTATCGTCTCCATGTCCGTACCTACCTCAAGCATCTTATTGAAGCCCAGTGCCTCGTCTATCGGGTTTACGTCTTCTCTCTGGCTGTTCTCTGTTATCGCCACCTCTAAGGCGGCTTCGTCGTCGAACTGTCCTACAATGGCCGGGATTGTCGTAAGCCCCGCAGCCGTGGCCGCCTGAAAGCGTCTGTATCCGGCGACTATCTCGTAATGCCCGTTGTTCTTGACGGGTCTGACGATGATGGGTTGGAGCACCCCCTTCTGCCTGACAGACTCCGTAAGTTCGTCCAAGCCCTGCTTGTCAACTTTCCGCCTGTAGTTCATCTCCGACGGGACTATCTTTTCCAGCTTTAAATCCTCAACCATCGTCTGTTTCTTCATGGTGTTTCTCCTTTTCTCGTTTTCGTGGTTATGCCGCTTTGCTTCGTTGCGGCCTCAATAAAACACGGTGCCCTGATCATATTTGTCCACATCTTCAACCTGCCAGAAATAACCGTATGCAAAGCCATCCTTTTTGCCCGTCCTTATTTCTGAGACTATGTGGTTGAATAGAATTCCGAGATATTCCTCCTTCCCGCTCCAGCCAATGGTTATCCGTTTCACGCAAACCTCCTTTCTTGTGGTTATATCCCCGGTTTAACCTTAAGGCTAATACCCGGCCTCCTTTAGGAGCTTGTTGAACCTGCGCCTGGGCATGAGCTTTTTTGCGCGTACCTTATGGGCATGGCATATAAGCGACTCGCTATCTACCGCGCCCATGCCCCGGCAGATCAGGGGACGCACTGGGTAAACAATGCATCTGCCTCTTTCCAGGAAAGCGCAATTTAATGACCTTCCTGTCTCCCCCTACTCGGGCACTCAGACATTCGTACTACCATGAGGTATGCACACATCAACAGCACGGTGTTGCGCGAAGCGATCAATAACTTGAACGGTAACACGGGCGCTTAGAAATTCTTGTCACTATAGCGTCACAGGTGCGATTCAGGTCGCCAGAAACTCGACTAATTCCGTAACTAATATTCTGATATTGTAGCTCAGTAAAACGAAAAAAGGACCGAAGTCCTTTTCTCTGAAATCTGAGCGGGTAGGGGGAATCGAACCCCCATCTCTACCTTGGCAAGGTAATATAAGAGCCACTATACGATACCCGCAACTCTATAATACTGTGTGGGCGATATAGGACTCGAACCTATAACCCTCTCGGTGTAAACGAGATGCTCTAGCCAATTGAGCTAATCGCCCAGATTTTCAATCTGCATTATCATTATTTGTGCCTAGAGTCAGAATTGAACTGACGACACGAGGATTTTCAGTCCTCTGCTCTACCACTGAGCTATCCAGGCATAGAAATAGAGGTGCCTTCGGCGAGACTCGAACTCGCACGACCTTACGATCCATGCACCTCAAGCATGCTTGCCCCAGCACCATTTTCTGCTTGTGGGAATAGAGAGACTCGAACTCTCACGGCCTTGCGACCCATGCACCTCAAGCATGTGTGTATACCAATTCCACCATACTCCCGCAACTTAACATATAATACCAGTTTATTTAGGAGTATGGAATGGTGCGGGGTGAATATACCAATTCCATCCGCCTCGGCGAGGACGCCTCGGACGAGACGGGCCACGAAGGCGTGACGATTATTTTACGTCTTCTGTTTTCGGTTCTTCCACCGCGACTTCTGCTGGTTTTTCTTCGGCAACTTTAACCTCTTCCTCGGCAACTGGTCCGCCAGCTGGCGAATTCGCGATTTTTTCTTCTGGAACAATAGAAATTGCATCAGTATATTTCATTCGGCTCTTTTTAGCTGTCAGTCCCCGTAAATAATATAATTTAGATCTTCTGACTTTAGCAGTTTTTATTTGCTCGATCTTTTCAATATTTGGCGAAAAAATTGGGACAATCAATTCAACGCCGATTCCGTCAGAAACCTTGCGCACCGTGATAGTCGGCGAAGAACTTTGTCCGCCTTTGACCGCAATTACCAGACCTTCAAAAAGCTGGATTCTTTCCTTCTCGCCTTCTTTGATTTTTCGATAAACTTTCACGACATCACCCGCATTAAATTCGGGCATTCGCCTAGCTCTTTGCGCCTTGTTAAATTCAATTACTTTCTTTTCCATATGGTTATTATACCCGAAGTTTTGTTAAAACAAAATATACTCACCCCTGAGTAATTCGGTAAATTTAGTTAAATTTTTAGCCTTTTCATCTTACCTTTTAATCTGTTCTTCGTCAAGACTTTGCAAAAATGCCATGAAGTCACCAGGCAATTCCGCCTTGAAGTTATGTTCTTTGCCACTCAGCTCAAATTTCAGCTTTTGAGCATGCAACAATTGCCGTGTGACCCCTTCAGGTCTGACCAGATTCCGGCGCTTATACTTTGCATCCCCCACGATCGGATTTCCAAGTGACGCCAGGTGCACCCGGATTTGATGCATCCGCCCGGTTTTTGGCAGAGCTTCCACAAAATCAAAATCCCCGTAGCGCTTCAATAATTTATATTCCGTTACCGCCGCACGAGCTGTCCCCTTAGTTTTTCCGCGCGCGATTTTTTGTTTCTTGAAACTGGCCGCTCGCGCAATCGGCGCATCCACTATTCCGGCGCTTTTTTCCAAATGACCATAGACCAGCGCCACATAATTTTTTTCAATTTCCCGGTCCGCAAATTTTCTTTTTAATTCATCAAAAGTTTTTTTGTTTCTAGCTATCACCATTGCTCCGCTCGTGTCCTTATCCAACCGATGCACAATTCCTGGACGCATCCAACTCCCTTTCGAACCATCATTCACATTTTTTATTTCTGGGAAAATAACCACGAGCGCGTTTACCAGCGTGTTTTCTTTTTCCGTATCGCTCGGATGCACCTGCAGTCCCGCGGGCTTATTCACAACAATCATATTCTCATCTTGATAAATAATATCGAGCTGAATATTTTTATTTGGAATCACTTCTTCTTTTTCTTTTTCAATATTTATTGAAATTTCATCTTGCGTTTTCAAAATATAACTCGGCTTCACAATTTTCCCACTCACTAAAATCTTCCCATCTTTGATATTCCGAATAACTTCCCCGCGCGTTGTCTCCGCATTCAAAAAAAACTCCTGCGCCAGGAATCTATCAATGCGCTCACCGGCGCCGCTTTCATCGATTATTATTTTTTTCATGTGGGGATGGAGAGACTCGAACTCTCACAGATTACTCTACCAGTTCCTAAGACTGGCGTGTATACCAATTTCACCACATCCCCAAATACATAAACCAGTCTAACTTCTATTATTACTTTTGGCAATAGCTAGCGCAAAATTTGCATCAATCTCGCAACCTCTGTTTTCAAGGCTCCTTCGCCTTCATATTCTCCGTGATGCCGCGTGCCTGTTCCGTACGTTTCTTTTTTCTGATCCAGGTGGATATTGATTTTCATGTCCGCGCCAACCACCGAAGCATACATATGGAATCTGGGATAACCCGCGCGCGCCAGGGCTCGCACAAAACTCATTTCATTGCCTTCATTCCTTTGAAATGTATATCCCGCTCTTCGCAAAAGATTGACCGGATTGGAAGTGATGTTTTTTAATTCTAATTGCATAAAATTTTATTAGTGGGCATGAAGAGACTCGAACTCTTACGACATTACTGCCACTAGCACCTGAAGCTAGCGTGTATACCAATTTCACCACATGCCCGATTAAATTTTGAGGCTTTTGGATAGATGATAGCGCTGGGATGAACATGCGTGTCTACCCCTGCCTGCCGGCAGGCAGGAATTTCACCATATCCCCAATATTAAATTATTTCTTCCGCAACTTTACGCAGAATTTCTACCGCTTTTTTATCTTCTCGCAGTTTGCTCACGGCGTCAATAATGCCGTCCGCTTTAGCCACGAGAGTCGGTTGTTTGCTTAAAACAACATGCATCGTTTTATTGTCCGGTTTTTTTTCCAAATATCTGGCAATTATCGCGTACCAAAACTCAAATGTTTCACGTGAAACATTTATCCCAAGCTTTATTTGGGGAACATTGTTGAAATATAATACTAATTTTTCCCAATTATTATAATAATCGTACAACAATTCGTCTTCTAATAACTTATTGGCTGTTCCTGCAAAATCACCGGCATTGTCTATGGAATAAAAATCATGCTTAGTCAGAATCTCTTCCCGCTTCATATCACAATACAAATGGAATTTCCACCCAGCTTCAAAAGAACTGAGATTATCAAAATTCAAATCTAGAACCTCATGGCACAGATGCGTTTCTTTTCTTTTGATATTTTCATCAATCCGCCGGATATCCGGAAAAACACAGCCCAGCATAAACTCATCCTTGTTAATCACACTCGAAGGATGTCTCTCAAAATATTTCTGCGCGTAAATGATGTGAGCGACTTGTGAAGCCATAATTTTGGTTTTTAGTTTGTGGTTGGTAGTTGGTAGCCACCGTCATTGCGAGGAGTCCGCCGCGGACGACGTGGCAATCTACTTTTTCATTATATCACTTATATGGCCACCGTGTTCCAGATAACATCAAAAATTGCTTTCTGCGCATCAGCGAATTCTTTAGATTCTATAATGAATCCGACTTTTTCATCGCGCGTGGAAATCATTGCCACATGATTATCATAAATTGAAATAAATGGTTTCATTTTCATATTTTCCGGCATAAATCTTGCTTCGCGAAGCTGCTTTGCATGTGTTGAGTCTTTTTCAAAGCTCGGCTTATAATCAAATGGCCTAAGAGAAAGACTCTTGACTCCCGCCTCCACTCTTTTTTTAATAAAAGTTTCCATAAACTCTCTCCCTAGCATATCTTCCAAATTATAATTCGATACGTAATATCGCGCTAGCTTATCCGAACAAGACAAAACGTCCTCCATAACTTTTCGAAGTCCTTGCTCATTTTCATAAACACGAATTTCTGGTTGAACAAACTCTCGGCCAAAAATATTCTTAAGATCGGGGATGAGGGACTCGATAGATTCCTTCTTTTCTCTCATCATCTTTTTAAGCGTGGTTTCTGGATCTTCAGCAAAATAATATTTAGCTGTATCTTTTTCCAATTTAGACACCAGACCCTTCTCGATCAAAGTGTCTATACAATGATACACGGACGTTCTCTTTACTCCAGTTATTTTAGCTAGCTTAATTATAGTGGCTTTTTTTAGCTTCAATAATAGTAAGTAGATACTGGATTCTTTTTCGCTTAAGCCTAGGATATTTAGTTTTTCTTCAATATTATCCATATTTTCAAGATTATGTCGATTATTTTGGTCGTCAAATATAGTATATATTATCCTTTATATAAAGTAAATTTTCTTAATATATTATTTTATAGTCCACGCATATTGACTATTACCCATTTTGAGCGTATAATACATTGTTAAGATATAGCCTCCAAAAAATCTTAACACGGTTATTTTACAAACAATCAGCCGAAAAGGAGTGTGCGTTATGAGTTTCTCAGATCTTTTTATCATTGCAGGTTTTCTATCAATCTTCTGGGCAATATTTGAGGAGGGATTCTCTAAGTCACCACCGAATCAAAGCTTAGTAAAAGTGGCCTGGTGCTTATTCCTGTTAGCAGCACTCGTGCTCTTTTCTAAGATTAAAGAGCAAGATCATTATTGGGAAAAGCATAAATCCCTACAATTTGATCCGCCAGCTCAGGGGGTAAATCATCGGCAATACTGGCATTCTACAGATCCACACTGGCGCAATTACAAATAATTGCGTAAGGCAAGGATATGGCAAACAAAAATTGGGGACTCACGCAGTCCCCGCTTTTTTATTTTCCAAAGCTTGACTTTGACTAAAGACGCCTATTTCTGTAAGATAGGGCTATGGACAATAAAAATAATCTAAAAAAAATAGCTTCGGAGTGGATAACTGCCAGCCCCGAGAAAGCGCAAGCGGAGAACGAATATTACTGCCAAACGCGGGATATTTTTCAAGCACGCCTCGACAGAATGCTACACTATTTATTGAAGGAAAAAAGTATCAGTGAAGAAAATACATACATTGTTTCTGCTATGGCGGGTGAGATTGGCAATAATTCCTTCGATCATAATTTGGGAAAATGGCCGGATGTACCGGGAATATTTTTTGGATATGCTATTTCAGAAAAATTAGAAATAATTTTAGCTGATCGCGGCCAAGGAATCCTAGCAACACTGCAAAAAGTAAAACCAGAACTTAAAAGTGATAGTGCAGCATTAGAAACAGCCTTTCTGGAAAGAATCTCCGGCCGAGCACCCGAAAGACGAGGTAACGGGCTTAAATTCGTAAAAGAAAATATAAAATCACAGAAAATGCACCTGACTTTTATTTCAGGCAATGCTCAAGCGAAATTGAACGACAAAATGGAAATAGTTGAAACAGAAAATATAATTGCCGGTTGCTTAGCCATAATAACATTATAAAAATATGCGTATTGAACTAAAAAAATTTGGAGAAATTCTAATCTCTCGCCCATCCGGCCGAGAGGCATATTTGGCTATGTCCGCTTATACGACCCAAGATACACCAGAGAATGAGCCTATTGAAATAGATTTTTCCGGAATTAAGGTTTTAACGCCATCTTGGGCTGATGAAGTAATCATCCCGCTTACAAAAAAATTTAAAAATATAACCCTGCTTAATACTGAAAATGCCTCAGTTCAAGCTACTCTCAAGACTCTGCGCGAATACTCTGATTTGAAAATTTAAGATTAGCACGAGATACAAAAAAGCGGGATTCATAAAAATTCCCGCTTTTTTTATTTTCCAAATTGTCATTCCCGACCTGATCGGGAATCTAGTATTACAAACTAGAGATGTGCGACTGGATTCCCGTTTTCACGAGAATGACATCACTTTACCCAATATTTTCCTTTTATCTCCTGCTCGTCCTCTTCTTTCTTTTCTTCAATTTTTTCTTTGGCCATTTCGCGGAGCTTGGCCAAATCTTCAGATTCTAATTCTTTGGCGCGAACCAGCAAAATTTTCTTATCATTTTTAGAAGCATCTTCTATCACCTCTGATAATAGCACATCCAGAATTGCGCCGATTTTTGGCCCAGGCTGAAAATTTAATTCTTGCATCAAGTCAGTGCCATTGATTTTCAACATTTTCACCGAAACCGCATCTTGTGACAGCTTGTCAATCATAAATTCCAGATGACGCAGCTTATATGGCTTGGCCTTGGGCGTGCCGGAACCGAGGCGATCAGCAATGCGGACATCGATCAAATCTTTCATCTGATCCAGCCCAACTTTTTTAATGAGCCTGCGCACCGAAGCATCGCCCACTTCTTCCGGGTTATAGTAAAACATATGATTGTCAATCAAAAGTGTTGCTTTTTCAATAATTTCATTGGAAAATTTCAGCCGTTGCAAAATATTTCTAGCCACGCGCGCTCCCACATGGTCGTGATTATAGAAAGTGGCGAACTCGCCTTCACCTCTTTTGGTTTGCGGTTTGGCAATGTCATGCAAAAGCGAGGCCAAACGCACTTCTAATTTTTTGGACGGACAAAATTTCAAGGCTAAAATGCTATGCGTGTAAATAGTGTGGATATGATGGCGATTCTGCGCCACACCCACACCTTTTTCAAGCTCCGGAATGACATAATCCAAAAGCCCGGCTTCATGTAGCATATCAATGCCCTCGGCAGGATTGTCAGATAAAATTATTTTGGCCAATTCATCCTTGATTCTCTCCAGTGAAATATGTTGCATATGTCCGTGATATTTTTTGACCGCCTCCAACGTATTTTTTTCAATTACAAATCCGAGTTCACTGTGAAACCGAATAGCGCGCATCATGCGCAAAGCATCTTCATCAAATCTTTCGTGCGCGTCGCCAACCGTACGGATGATTTTTTTCTCAATATCGTTCTTTCCGTTGTAAGGATCTACAATGTCAAAATCGGAATTATTAACCTTGAGCGCAATCGCGTTCATCGTAAAATCCCGACGGCTCAAATCTTCTTCTAGACTTTTGGCAAATTGAACCGAGTCCGGCCGTCTCTTGTCGGAATATTTCGATTCAATGCGATAGGTCGTCACTTCAATGACATCATGCCCGCCTCGCGTCGACGATGCGTCTCCGCGATTCGAGGCGGGCTCTCTCTCTGGATTGCCATTGGGCGTAAATTTTTCCACTTTTACCCCGACTGTTCCAAATTCATTTTCATAAAAACTGTCCGGAAAAATTTTCTGCACTTCCTCCGGTTTGGCATTGGTCGTAATATCCCAATCTTTGGGAATACGATCCATCAGCAAATCACGCACGCATCCGCCGACAACATACGCTTCAAATCCAGCTTCTTCAATTTTTTTCAAGACCGAAATGACTTGGCTTGGTATTTTTTTAATCATCGCTTTAGAGTGCCCTTAGCAGGAATCGGACCTACATCTCATCCTTAGGACGGATTTGCTCTATCCATTGAGCTATAAGGGCAATAAATTAATAACGCTTTATCCTAGCACTCCTGCCTTATTTATACAATACCATTACCCGCATCAGTTGACAAAATTAAATTTATAAGCTAATATGATAAATGGTTTTTTAACATTATCGTCTTATTCATAATCCAAGGAGGATAAATAAATGTCGTCAAAAGGGCTTATTGATCCAATGGAAACGATGCATACAGCAATAAACAACTTCCGTAAGGATATGATGCATTCAGGTGCCACCAAGGAAGAAGCTGCTTTGAGATTTGAGCGGGAAAATGGTATTTTCCATCTAATATGCCCGCCGCGCATATTCAAAAAGATGCTACAGCATCTAGAAAGAAGCGATGACTTTACGTTCAAGTCTGCTGGCAATGGGATAACCTTGATAAAGGATAACCACGGAAACAAAATAAATGTCCACGAGCGGACATTTAGCGCAAAGGTGATAGGATTCATAGCGGTTTATTCGACATTATTTACCTTAAAGGAATCGATTATAGAGGAGACCCCGATTGGTAAAAACCTCGTTGCTATCAGAAAGGTCCTAAAAAGAAAGCTGCGAGAACTGGGAATACCCAATGAACAACTAAAGCTGCTTAAGGGAGGTCGATTAAGTTTCGACTCAAAAACGGGCGAGTATATTTCTAAACTCATCTGTCACAGGGAAGATAACACGGAAAAATACTTTGAAATAAGAATGCGACACACCAGCGATTGCAACACCGACAAGCTTATCGGCAAAGCGATTGCAAAACTGGAAAAAATAATTAATAACTGTAAAAAGGGCGCATAGCGCCCTTCTTTTTTTACAAAAAAATTTGTGGACCATACCGGAATCGAACCGGTTGCCTCTTCCATGCCATGGAAGCGCTCTACCAAGTGAGCTAATGGCCCGATAAAATAATCATATTCAATTCAAAAAACTTCGTCAATAAAAATAGAGCTAGCCGGGGATTCTCTCCCGACTAGCTCAAATGACCTATGCAGCTGCGACTGCTTCTGCATATTCATCTTTTAAATCCTGAAAGAGCTTCTCCACATGGATGATCTCGGTTGCCCGATGTGCATTTATCCCAGCGAAAACAAATCCGCCTAGCAACTTCCCTTTGTAGGCGTTTATTAGGGCACATGAAATGCAATAGGGAGCCGTTTCCGGATCACACGTTTTCAAACACTTGAATGGACACTTGATTGGTGTCCTTTCTCCTCTTGCGACCGCATCAAGAAACTTTCCTCGAATAGCTCGCCCAGGCATACCGACTGGGCTTTTGATGATAATCAGATCTTCCGGTCTTGAGTTGATATATGCCAGCTTAAACTCGATAGCAGCATCACACTCATGTGTCGTAACAAACCGGGTCGCCATCTGCACTCCTTTGGCACCCAGCCTTATGAACTTAAGAATGTCTGCCCCGGTATAAATTCCGCCAGCAGCGATAACCGCAACAGACACACCGCGCTCTGATTCAAACGCCTTGAGCTCTTCAATTACTTCCGGCACGATGTTTTCCAAAGAAAAATCTGGATTATCCAGATCCTCCGCCTTGAACCCCAGATGCCCTCCAGCACCCGGTCCTTCCACGACAACGGCGGGCATGACATATTCATACTTCTTGTACCAGTACTTCGCAATGAGCAAGGCTGCTTTGGCTGAAGAAACGATCGGCACAAGTTGCGTCCTCGTACTACCCTTCAAAAACTCGGGTAGATTTTTCGGAATTCCAGCTCCAGAAAATATTATATCCACTCCTTCCTCAATGGCTGCCTGTGCCATTTCTGCATAGTGAGTCAGCGCGAACATAATATTTACAGCTATGATACCCGTGCTCAATTCCCGAGCTCTGCGGATTTCCTTCAGCAAGGCGCGCACATTTGCCGCTAAGGGATCGCGATGAAAATCGGACTCATCCGCACCTATATCTGCCGCGGCGATAACACCTATCCCGTCCTGATTAGCCACCGCAGCAGCCAAGCCTGATCCAGAAATTTTAACGCCCATACCCCCCTGAACAACGGGGTATTTCGCCACAAGACTCCCGATCTTGAGCATTGGAAGATTCTTTTCTAAAATCATACAACACACCCCCTTTTGTTTGTGTATATTAAGATATATTTTGTTAAAGACCGACATGAGGTCGTTTATTTCTCACGTAAAATAACTCTATCAGTATATTTAATTATTCGCAATCAATTTTAATATTCTTTAAATAATGTATAATTGATGCAGATAGAATTATATGAAAAGACTGCAAAAAATTTGGAACAATTTCACAGCGCAACCCGATGTCTGGTTTTTTTACGGATTTCTTTTGACATTCAGCCTTTCTATTCGAAAGGTTTTATTTTTTTATTCAATAAGTGGTCAATTTAATGAATATTCCGGAATTTACCTTTATTTGAGCGATATCCTCCTTATTTTAGCGATTGTAAGTTGGATTATATCATTATTATACAATAAATATACTTTATTGTCAATATTTAAAGCCACCTGTGTTCCACGTGGAACAATTATATTATCTGCTTTACTGGTTCTATGGTCATTTCTGTCTATCTACTGGTCCAGCAACATAAACCTTGCGCTATTCAGATCGCTTAAACTACTGGAATTATACCTATTATTTCTATACTTAATCATAAAAATTGTTCCACGTGGAACAATTTTACGAAGTTCAGTCAAAATAATCATCGGAATTGGGTTTATTCAAGCAATTATCAGTATCTGGCAATTCGTTATCCAGCACTCTATTGGGCTGTTTTGGCTTAAAGAAAGCCTTATTTCAACAAACTTGCCTGGCGTAGCTAAAATTATCTTAAATAATGGCAAGCTTATTCGAGCCTATGGCTTATTTCCGCATCCTAATATTCTAGGCGGATTCATCTTTGTTTCAATAATCTTGACACTCTTTTATAGAAATTTGTTCCACGTGGAACAAAAACATACTTTTACAAGATTTGTTGCCATTACTATCCTGATATCCGGATTAATATTAACGTTTAGCAAAAGCGCCATTATCGCACTAATTATTTCTTTTATTTATATTTATGCAAACACACATGTTCCACGTGGAACATATTTAAGCAGATTTAGAGCTAGAATATCAAAATTTGTCAGAACATTGTTTCACGCTCCGCGTAAAATGTTCCACGTGGAACATATCTTACGCAGCGGACAATCCATTAAATTAAAATTGGAGAATGTTCGGATACATTCTCAGGCCCGAAAAATTGCCTTGATTATCGTAATCCTATTCATGCTAGTGATTCTAATCAAGCCGAATATGAATTCACTTATATTTAGATCGTTAGATGAACGTTTATTATATTTGAATGTTTCACGTGGAACAATTTTGGCTCATCCGATTTTAGGCTTAGGTTCAGGACAATTTGTCGTGAATATGCAAAACTATGCCAATCAGACACTTCTGGATTGGCAATTCCAACCAGTCCATAATGTATTTCTACTAATATGGAATGAATTAGGCCTAATCGGACTCGGATTATTCATTCTGCTCTTATGGAAATTGTTCCACGTGGAACAAAATACAGAAAATCTAGATATAAAATGTTCCACGTGGAACAATGGTCGGTGCGAAGTCTATGAACCAATACGCAATAATGATAACCAATTTGTGGAACATGAATTGTTCCACGTGGAACAATCCTTGCACAATCGCAGTCAGACTAGCTATCTACAACCAATAATAATATTTCAGGGAATTTTAGCCGGCCTCCTATTTATAATGCCTTTTGATCACTACTTATGGGACATTCAGCAAGGGCAAGTGATGTTGTGGCTAATTATGGGTATAATCGCTGGAATGGAGAGTAAGGCTAACATTGACAAATTATGATTTTTATAGTGTGATATCATTTCATCCGCAGGGCTCTATTTGTTATTTTTTAAAAATCCCCACCCTGCGAAATTTAAAACTATAAATTGAGGCGAGTGTTCGTTAAAAATTTTGGCTGTCCCGAGTACTCGGGACTCGCTAAAATTTAGGACACGAGTCGAAAATTTATTTTTAAATTTTGCCTGGGTGGCACATTTTCTTTGTAACTTTCTTTTGTGTGCCAAAAGAAAGTTAGAGTAGAAACTTGCTCACAAAAAAGACGAGCGCGATGCCCGTCTTTTTTATTTCTCGAAGTATTTTATTTTTTACAAAACCGTTGTCGCGGAAACTTTATCACCGGTATTCGGTTTCATCACACGCACACCTTGTGTCGCGCGTCCGAGAACTGAAACGCTATTGAGCGGGATGCGGATTATCTGGCCTTTTTGCGAACTTAGAATCAGATCTTCTTCCATCTCATCAATGTTCACGATATTTGCGCCGACTACATTTCCGGTTTTCGAAGTCACATTGGCAGTCTTGATTCCGGACCCGCCACGCTTTTGCACCTTATATTGTTTGAGATCAGATCGTTTGCCGTATCCATTTTCGGTGATAATCAAAAGCTGATTGCCTTTTTGATTTTTGAAGACTGCGTCCATACCGACAACTTTGTCGTCCTTTTTCAGTTTGATACCACGCACACCAGCCGCGCTGCGTCCCATTGGGCGCACATCTTTTTCTCGGAAGTGGATGGCTTGTCCCTTGGAAGTCGTAATGACAATCTCATCTTCACCAGTAGTAGCCTCCACCCATTTCAGCATATCACCCTTGGCCAATTTGATGGCGATGAGTCCGGATCTTCTCACGTTATCAAAATCTTCCATCGGAGTTTTCTTGATCGTTCCCATTTCGGTTGTCATCAGAAGATATTTGAAATTATCCTCCTTGTTGAATGGAATAATCGCTGTTACTGTTTCTTCTTGAGAAAGCTGCAGAAAATTCACTACTGATTGTCCTTTCGCCACGCGGGATGATGGGGGAATCTCATATGCCTTGGTTTGGAAAACTTTTCCGCTGTCTGTGAAAAAGAGAAGATCATCATGTGTCATCACCGCCAAAACTTTTTTGATTCCATCCTCCTCTTTGGTAACCGCGCCAATCACGCCTTTGCCGCCGCGTTTTTGGACTTTATATACAGTCGGATCCATGCGTTTGATATAGCCTTGTTCCGTGATAGTGATGATCGCTTCTTCATTCGGAATCAAATCTTCCTGCTTGAATTCTCCCACGCCGGATTTCACAATTTTAGTTCTTCTTTCGTCGCCGAATTTTTCCTTCACGCGAAGGAGTTCGTCTTTTACAATTCCCAGAATTAATTTTTCACTTCCGAGAATCTTGACCAGCTCTTTGATAAGAACTAACTTCTCCAATAGCTCATCCTCAATTTTCTTTCTTTCCAAACCTGCCAAGGTTTGCAGTCTCATTTCCAAAATTGCGGTTGCTTGTCTGTCTGAAAGCTTGAATTTTTTCATCAGATTCGCATGCGCGATTTCTTTCGTTTCTGATTTTCGTATCGTATCTATCACAGCATCGATATGATCCAATGCAATTTTCAAACCTTCCAAAATGTGAGCGCGTTCCTTGGCTCGGTCCAATTCGAATTGGGTTTTGCGAGTCACCACAATTTTTCTGTGCGCGATATAGTATTCCAAAATTGCCTTCAGATTCAAAACTGTCGGTTCAATGCCGTCCACCAAGGCCAGCATATTCACGCCGAAGTTTTTTTGCAGATCGGTCAAAGAATATAACTTATTCAAAACTTTTTGCGGATAAGCATCTTTTTTCAAATCAATCACCAAGCGCACGCCGTCCTTGTCGGATTCATCACGAATATCTTTGATGCCGACAATTTTTCCTTCGTGCACCAAGTCAGCCATCTTTTCAATCATTGCCGCTTTGTTGGTCGCATAAGTCATTTCCGTAATTACAATTTGAAATGCACCAGCCTTGGTTTCTAAAATATCGGCCTTGGCGCGGGTCAGAATTTTTCCGCGTCCGGTTTTATAGGCTTCGATGATATCTTTTTTATTGTAAATGATTCCACCGGTTGGAAAATCCGGACCTTGCACAAATTCAACCAAGTCTTCAACTGTTGCGGTTGGATTATCAATCAAATGAGAAATTCCATCAATAAGTTCGCTCAGGTTGTGCGGCGGAACATTGGTCGCCATACCCACCGCGATTCCCATGCTGCCATTCAACAAAAGTTGCGGCAGATTAGCCGGCAAAACGGTCGGCTCTTTGTGCTGGCCATCGAAATTGGGCACGAAATCCACCGTGTTTTTTTCAATGTCCGTGAGCATTTCCTCTGCCATCGCCGACAGCTTAGCTTCCGTATAACGATAGGCGGCTGGGCCATCGCCATCCATTGAACCAAAGTTACCTTGGCCTTTGACCATTGGATAGCGCAAAGAAAAGTCCTGTGCCATACGCACCATCGAATCATAGACCGCCACATCGCCATGCGGATGATATTTACCCAGTACTTCTCCGACTACGGTTGCCGATTTCCTAAACTTGGCTGTTGATCTGAGGCCCGTGTTCCACATGGAATATAATATTCTGCGGTGCACCGGTTTCAAGCCATCGCGCACATCCGGCAAGGCTCGGGAAACGATAACGCTCATCGCATAATCCAGATATGATTGCGACATTTCCTTGGTAATTTCTCTTGCATTGATATTTCCGATTTCCATACGATAAAATTATTAATTACTAGTTTTCAATTTTCAAACAATTATTAATTATAAATTGTTTAAAAATTAGTAATTGAAAATTAGAAATTAAGTGCTATTGATTATTATTTAAATTTTGTTGTTGGCTGTCTGGCGCCGCTTGATTCTGCCCCAGGCTTTGCATATTGCCTATGGTGTCTTTGAGAGAATCTTTCTGCTGATTAAATTGCTCCATTGCTCCGCCCAAATCCTGCGCCGGATTAATCACAGCTGGCGCTTGTTTTATTTGAGCTTTCATCGAAAAAACCCAGATGGCCAGCACAAAAACCATACTGATTGCAACAAGAAACCAAACATAGCGCATACGGATATGCTCCGGCTTTTGTCGAATATCCTCTATTTTATCAATAATGCTCATTTCGTTAGTCAGCAGTCATAACCAACACTTCCATTTGTTTTTCTTCTAAATCCTTTTTCTTTATATTGAGCTTGGAAGTTTTGATTGACGAACAATTTCCGATTTCATTACAGAATTTCTTTTCATCATCTAGGTCTTCAGTAGTTCCTTGCATCTTATAATGCATCGGGATTATGATTTTTGGTTCAACTTTTTTAATTATTTCGATGGCGCCTTTGGCATCGATTGTATATTTCCCGCCAATCGGAATCATCAGGATATCCACTCCGTCAATTTCGCTTAATTGTTTTTCAGTCAAATCACCGCCCAAATCTCCCAAATGGCAAATCTTGATCTCTTCTGATTCCAAAATAAAAATCGTATTGGCAACTTTTTCTTCTCCGCCATGTTCCGATGATATGCCCACAATATTTATACCCTTAACCGAATATTCTCCCGGAATATTGATTATAGCCGGATCGCCTTTCAACGCTTCGACATTATTATGATCATAATGGTCATGGCTCACTAAAACCAAATCAGCTTGTCCTTGTGGCGGTCGCAGTCCGATCTTTTTATCGAACGGATCGATGAAAGCATTAACGTCTTCTTGGCCTCTGCCAGCCGGCTTGGTGGTTATTTTAAAGCAGGAATGTCCGTAATATTGAATATTCATGATTTCACTACGAATTACGAATTTGTACGAATGTACGAATAAGTTACGTATAAATTAACTGTTACACAAGTAATTCTAGCACCAAAATAAGTCGCAATCAAGTAACGCCCTTGCCAAATTTACAGTATTGGTATATACTTATTTTACAGTAATTATTAAGAAAATTAAATATAGAGATGCTTTAATCTCTAATTATCCTTCTTAATAGTTTCCCGATGGGAAATTTTTTATTTTTCCCTAATCCGCCAAATAGCGGAGGCGCAATTAATCACTAACGCGACCCGTGCCAGTCGCAAAATAACCAAAATAATGAGCATTTTAGACAAATTGGCCTCTGAAGTTGATAAAATTCAGGAGTCAAAGCCAACCAAGGCCGGCAAAAAAAGCGTAACCACAGAAGACGAATCTGATTCAGTGATGGAGCAGCTTTTGGCTTCACAGGAAATTAAATTTCCCAAAATCAATGATGTGGTCGAAGGAACTGTAATTGAGGTCGCTTCTAATGCGATTTATCTTGATATTGAACCTTTCGGAACTGGAATTGTCCTCGGACGAGAAATCAAAGACGGAATGGGATCCGGAAAACTGAGAGAAGGCGATAAGGTTTCAGCCACCATAATCGATCTGGAAAATGAAGATGGCTACATTGAGCTTTCCGTGCGTGAAGCTTCCTATGAAAAAGCGTGGGAAGATATTGAAAGCAAGCGCGACACGCAAGAGAAAATTGGAACCAAAGTTCTGAGCGCCAACAAGGGCGGTCTTTTGGTCGAAGTCAATGGAATTTCCGGCTTTTTGCCGGTTTCCCAACTTTCCAGTAAAAATTATCCTCGCGTGGATGACGGAGACAAAAATAAAATCCTAACCCTACTTAAGAAATTAGTTGGGCAAGAGCTGGAAGTCCGTATTTTGGATGCTGATCGTGAGACAGAAAAGCTTATTGTAAGCGAAAAAGCTGCTCAAAGCGAAAAGGATCGGGAAACCATCTCGAATCTGAAAGTGGGAGATGTAGTCGAAGGAGAAATCAGCGGAGTAGTGGATTTCGGAGCTTTTGTTAAATTCTACCAACCAAAACCGGAAAAGTCTGAACTTACTGAGGAAGATAAGTTGGAAGGACTGGTGCATATTTCTGAACTGGCTTGGCAATTAATTGAGAATCCCCGCGATATCGTGAAAGTCGGCGATAAGGTTCAAGCGCAGATCATCGGCATTGATAACGACAAAATTTCTCTTTCTATGCGCGCTCTGCAGAAAGATCCATGGAGTCTCGTTTCTGAAAAATACAAAATCGGTGACATTGTGAAGGGAACAGTTAATCGAATCAATCCTTTTGGGGCTTTTGTCTATTTGGATCGTGATATTCACGGCTTAGCGCATATTAGCGAAATGTCCGAGATGTTCCCCGGTAAAAATATCGATGAAATTATCAAGGTTGGAACAGAATATGATTGGAAAATTCTCTCTATCGAGCCAAAAGAACATCGCATGGGCCTGACTTTAGCTGAGAAAAAAGCCAAGAAGGAAAAGAAAGAAGAAAAGGAAGAAAAGCCAAAAAAGAAGGTTAAAAAGGAAAAGGCTGAAGAATAAAACTTTTTCTACATAAAGTACAAAAAATCCCCTAGCTAGGGGATTTTTTGCTACCATTGACAAATTGGCTGTATGGTGCTATGATTAATTTTCCCGTAATTTAACAACTATCACAAGGAGGATTTTAATCATGCAAAAAAGGAAGCAGTTTTTGGCTGAAAGAAAGTGTCACCTCGAAAACAAGAGGGCTGCTATAGAAGGTCGCCTTGCAGACAAGCACATGCCCGAAAAACACCGGCAATACAAACTCGAACTTCTCAAGAAAATAGCAGAAGCCCTGTTACAGATTGGGAATGGGAGTTATGGATTTTGCAAAGGCTGCAACAAAGAAATACCCGCCAAAAGGCTGGAATTACGTCCAGAAGCAGAGTTTTGTGTCAACTGCCAGGAAAGGAAGGAGCGCGATGCCCAAACAAAAAATACAGAAACTCGTCTCATCAATCTGGCAGCATAGCCTCTCCGCATGCCTGCAAAGGGCTCTCCAGAACCGCTTAGAAAAACTCGACTCCATCATGGAAGTAGAGTGGAACTCAGCCGCTTTTCAAATCGCGAATTTATTGAGTAAGGAAAAGATTGCTCAAAACACATGGAGCGAGCTAAGCTTCGCAAGAAAGCAGGAATTGCTTGATAAAACATCCTTCGGTTTCGGACATTTTTCGGCAGACATTGCAAAAGCTGCCAGAAAATGGAGAGAACAACGCTTTCCAAATTAAAAAAGGACCAACGATAATTCCGCGGTCCTTTTATTTTTGGCTTGTTTTTAATTTTCCAGCAAAAACATTCTTGTTATATGCTTTAAATTCTCGTTTTCAGCCTCCGCAGCTGTCATTCTATCTTCTGGGAACATATGCCGAGGGAGTCGATACAAAACAAATTTTACATCTTTTTGCGGAACATGTCCCTCTACCATTCTTATTTTGGATTTCATTTCTCCATCCCCATTATAATGAGGATACTTATCTTTTGGTATATCGCTTATTTTTACATCTTTTCCGGGATTAAATCCAACTATACAGATAGAGGCACCAGATTCAACTTTAGCAAAACCTCTTTCAAATGGAACCTTTAAACCTTTAAGGTCAGCTCCAAGCAACGCAGAATTTGGATACGGTTCTCCGCCATGAGCATCTTTCATAAATTCTATATCTAAATCTCTTTTTTCACCTACTAGCTCCATAACTTTGCGCGGATCTTCTCGCCTGACTATCATAGAAGGATACCTTCGGGCAATTTCTCTCATCTTTCCGCCCCAATCAGACACTTCCTCGGCGCCACTTTTTGAAAAAAAACCCTCCACATCGTCAACAAGAATGTCAGTTATTTTCTCCCTATCTTCTTCGCTCAACGTCGGTTCAGCCGCCAGCTTTTCAGCTTGCGCAATGGATGCGAGAATTTCTTCCACCTTTTTTTGCGGATTTATATGTCCTTTTTGGGATAACTGATTTTTCTCCATTGATAATGTTTCCAACATAATTTTGATATTACCCTTTATTTATAATATAATTGTATAACATAATTTAAAATACTGAAACTATGCGCAAATCCAACATTTTTATCCTTAGCGGGCCGTCCGGAGCAGGGGAGGATTCCATAATTGAAGGCCTTAGAAATTATCTACCGATTGAAAGGGTCGTAACTACCACGACGCGCTCGATGCGCCTAGGAGAATCAAGTAGCAATCCATATTATTTTATATCGCGGGAGGAATTTCAAAAAAAGATAGCTGATAACGAACTGGCGGAATACGCGCAGGAATATAATGATAATTTTTATGGTGTCACTAAAGAAGAATTGGAACGGGTCCAATCCGCCGGCTGGCGGACAGGCAGGATTGGCATTTGGAAAATTGAATATAAAGGCGTCATGACTGCCAAAGAAAAATTTCCGGAAATAAAATCCATCTATATCGCTCCGCCGTCTTTAGAAATATTAAAACGAAGAATAATGAAACGTGATAATGTTTCCGAAGAATATGTGAACGAAAGAATGGAGTACACCAAAGAATGGATGTTACACGAAAACATTTATGATTTCAAGGTTGTGAACGAAGAGGGTAAATTAGACGAGGCGATTCAAAAAGTCGCGGAAATAATAAAAAATAATATCGATGAAAAATTTAGTTAAAAAAATTCAAAGCACTGCGCATCAATATGCTCTTTGGCAAAAAAATTCCAAGATTATTTTGGGCGTTTCCGGCGGACCGGATTCAGTGTGTCTGTTGGATATTTTTGCGAAAATTGCAAAAACTTATTCATTGGAATTGATTATTGCCCATGTTAATTACGGTTTGCGCGGCCATGATAGCGAGCGTGACGAAAAGTTTGCGAGAGAGCTAGCGAAAAAATATGAAATTGAAATTGAAGTTTTAAACCTCACCCCAATCCTCTCCTCAAAGAGGCGAGGGAGCATGCCTTCAGAAAATGAATTGCGCGATATTAGATATGCTTTTTTTGAAAAAGTAAGACAAGAAAATAAATTTGATCTGATTGCCGTGGCGCATAATCTGGATGATCAAGCTGAAACATTTTTGATGCGCGTGATTCGCGGAGCCGGACTAGCCGGACTTTCCGCCATGAAATTTAAGAATGAAAAAATCATCAGACCGCTGCTTGCCACGACACGTAAAGAAATTCTGGAATATCTGAAAAAGGAAAAGTTAGAATATAGAACGGATAAGACCAATGCGACAAATCTTTTTTTAAGAAATAAAATTCGCAATCAGCTAATTCCGTTTTTGGAAAAAAAATTCAATCCGAATATTAAGCAAACTGTCTTTGATGCAGCTGCCAATATTGCGGAAGATTTTTCTTTGCTGGAAAATATAACAGCTAAGACCTATAAGACAACTACGACAGATGGCCTGTCTACTAAGAAGCTATTAGCACTTCATCCGGCTCTGCAAAGAAGAGTTCTTCTCCAAGCTATCAGAGAGAAAAAGTTAAACAAAAAAGACATTGAAATGCCTCATATTGAAGAAATATTAAAAGCCTTAAATAGCACGAAGGGGAAAAACCAAATTGTAGTATTTAAAGGGTTGAAAATGACCCGAAAGGGTGATAAGGTTACTATTAGTTACAATTAATTTTTAAAATAAACTAACTGAATGAAGAATTTAGCTAAAAACATCGGCATAGCCATTTTAACATTTCTGCTTATTTCAGGCCTGTTTGTCCTGTACAGCAAGCCACAAGCAAAGCCGGCTGACGTCTCACTAAGCACCCTTGTTTCGCAGATTAATAACGGCCAAGTGAAACAGATAATTGTGGATGGAGACAACTTAAATATAACCCTAAATGATGAAAAAACCGAAAACTCGATCAAGGAGACTGAGGCCGGTTTGACTGATTCACTTAAGAATTATGGCGTAGATTCGGCAAAATTAGCTTTAGTTAATATTGATATCAAAAATAACGCCTCTTCATCATTCTGGGTTGGCACAGTTTTACCGTTTTTGCTGCCATTTTTGCTTATTGCCGGCTTTATCTGGTTTATGCTGCGCCAAGCGCAAAAAGGCAACAGCCAAGCCCTGTCTTTCGGGTCTTCCCGCGCGCGCGTAATTGATCCAAAAGACAAGCGATTGCGCACCACTTTCAAGGATGTGGCTGGAGCCAAAGAAGCCAAAGAAGAACTTACCGAAATAGTAGAATTTTTGAAACACCCAGGCAAATTTTTGAAATTAGGAGCTAAGATTCCCAAAGGAGTTCTTTTACTGGGTCCCCCTGGAACCGGAAAGACCTTAATGGCCAAGGCAGTAGCTGGAGAAGCCAATGTGCCTTTCTTCAATATATCCGGTTCTGAATTCGTGGAGATGTTTGTCGGAGTCGGAGCCTCCAGAGTTCGCGATTTGTTCAAACAAGCCAAAAAAAGCGCGCCGGCTATCGTTTTTATCGATGAAATTGACGCCGTCGGAAGACATCGCGGAGCCGGCCTTGGGGGCGGACACGATGAAAGAGAACAAACCCTGAATCAGATTCTGGTTGAAATGGACGGATTTGATACCAACACAAATGTAATCGTGATCGCGGCCACTAACAGGCCGGATGTTCTTGACCCAGCCTTGCTTCGTCCGGGCCGGTTTGATAGGCGCGTTACGATGGATTTGCCTGACATTGAAGAAAGAATGGAGATTCTAAAAATTCACGCCAAAAATAAACCGCTGACAAAAAATGCAAACTTGCGCGTAATCGCAGAGCGAACCTCCGGTTTTTCCGGAGCAGATCTCTCCAATCTCCTTAATGAAGCAGCGATTCTTTCTGCTCGCAGAGAAAAGAAGGATGTCTCGATGCCGGAACTAACCGAAGCCATTGAAAAAGTCATTCTTGGACCCGAAAGACGAAGCCGTGTCATTGATGAGGAAGAGAAAAAAATTATTGCATATCACGAAGCCGGGCACGCGCTGCTTGGAGCCAGCCTGAAAAATGCCGATCCGGTTCAAAAAATATCGATTATTTCCCGAGGACATGCCGGCGGGTATACCCTCAGCGCGCCTTCTAAGGATAAGCGCTTGCTTTCGCGAAATTATTTTATTGATGAGCTCTCTGTTTTGCTGGGCGGATATGTCAGTGAGAAATTAGCCTTTGGCGATGTGACCACTGGAGCTTCCAATGATTTGGAACGAGCGACAGCTATGGCTAGAAATCTGGTGACTAGATACGGCATGAGCGAACTTGGGCCGAGGACTTTCGGCCACAAAGAAGAATTGGTTTTCTTGGGCAAAGAAATGCACGAAGAAAAAAATTATTCTGAAAAAACCGCTGAAGACATCGACAAGCAAGTTTCAAAATTTATTGCCGATGCTTATGTTATCGCAGAAAAAATGTTGGTTGAGAAAAAAGAAGCTCTGGAAAAGATTGTGTCTGCTTTGCTTGAGCGGGAGACCATGGAGCAGGATGAATTCAACGAAATAATGGGCATTAAGAAAAAAGATGTTCCGGCTGAACCGGAAACTCTTCAGCCCGATCCGGTTGAGCCAGCCACCAATGCAACTCCATCCGAACAAGCAGTATAATTTAACAATATGGAAAATCAAACTAAAAAAATTTCTTATTTGGAAATTTTCAAACAAGCTTTCAAGTTGACTTGGAAGAATCGCTACTTATGGTGGTTTGGGTTATTCATAGCGCTGTCCGGCATCCTGACTTCTTTTAATTATTCTTTCGAGGGCGACCAGAATAATCAGCTGATGAGACAGAATGCGCAAAACTTCCTGCTTTCTCATCCCGCGCTGATTATTGCCGGACTCATTGTGTTTATAGTCATCATTGCCTTGTTTATAATCATCGGGATCTTAGGAAGAGGAGCTTTAATTGGATCGCTGGGTGAAATAACCGCGGATAAGACAGCCAACTTCAAAATTGGCATGCGTTTCGGTAGAAAATATTTTTGGAAAATATTTTTTATAAATCTCTTACTTGGCATCTTTACTGGAGCGCTCATGATGATACTTGCTACTCCGATAATCTTTCTCTTTTATGCCAAATCTTTTGTCATCGGGACTTTATTGGGCATCATCGCTTTACTGATCTTCGTGCCAATCCTATTTCTAACAGCCTTCTTGAGAATATTTGGATATCTCTACATTGTACTGGGGAAATTGCCGCTTTGGCTGTCTCTGGAAAATGCCTACAACTTGCTGACAAAGAATATTAAATCTGCGATTATTTTTTGTTTGTTGTTTATTCCAATAACCATACTACTTGGATTTTTTGCGATACTGCTTCTCATTCCCGTCGGCATAGTATTTTTAATCATTGGATTGATTATGTTTTTTCTATTCAGGGAAGTCGGAGCTGTAATAATACTGACCATTGCCATCGCTTTCGCTGCGATATTATTTCTCGCGATAAAATCGGTTTATGAAGTTTTTGCCCAAGCGGTCTGGCTGTTATATTTCCGGGAAATTGCCAAGCCTGAAGAACCGGAAAAGATCGCTGAAGAAGAAAAAGAAGTGGAGGTAATACCTAAGACAACTCCGATCGAAAATATTTAGGAAGCTTCATTTATAGACAAAAACTGCGCATACAAGCAGTTTTTGTTTGACTAAATAGGATTTTTTAATTAAGATTAGGAAAGTCATTATCTTTCGGGGGGCGGTTAGCTCAGTTGGTTAGAGCGCTACATTGACATTGTAGAGGTGACGGGTTCGAGTCCTGTACAGCCCACAAAAGTGGTTCATTTAAAATAGAAATTTACTCAATGGGACCATAGCTCAGTGGTAGAGCAGGCGGCTCAAGTAATTAGTTCTAAGTTATGTTTTGGATGATGAAGCTCAGCATGACAGTTATTACACACAAGGATACATTTATCAAGTTCACTATCAATCAAGGATTGCTTATGATTTGATAGGGCTCGAGTATCTAACTGAAAAAGTTTTTTCATTGGATCCTTGTGATGAAAAGTCAAAGCTGCAAAATTCTTCTTATATCCACAGATAGAACAGCAACCTCCAAGCCTTTTTACACAAATAATCTTTCTCTTCCATCCTCGTTTTTGTTGAAGAGGATAAGATTGATTAGTTCTGTTCTTACAGGTAAACGAACAATATTTTGTTTGTCTGCCGTCCAGAGGTTTGTTGCAAACTATGCAGGTTATGTTTTTATTCATAACCTTATTATAACATAATACTGAACAATTGTGCAGGGCTGCTTAAAAAGTAATTTTTAAGTGAAATTTTGTCAAATTCGGGGAAGTCTTCATCTTTATTTTAAGATATGATAATCCCGAGCCAAGCTTCGCTTCGGCGAGGAAGGTGTAGAGACTAGATGGCAAACATCCTAAGTTTTTAGGATGAAGGGATAGTCCAGACTACAAACTCGAAAGAGGTTGCGAAAGCAATAGTAAGAAGCATAACCGCTTGGTCGCTGGTTCGAATCCAGCTGGTCCCACAAGTTCGCATAGCATACAAATTAACGCAATCAACCAACATCAAGTTCGCATAATAAAGAGTTGTGGCGAAATGTCACGCGCTCCGCTTGTTCCATTTCACCACAATGTGCACCTCTGCGATTGGGCTATGAAACGAATAAAATTTTAATATACCAAACGCCCGCGACACATCGCACAACTCCCGCTATACGGCAGAGCCCAAACCCTCGCGGCGAGGGCATCGCATAGCTGCACATTGTAGCGAAATTAAAAATAACCAACCATGGTTATTTTTTTCGCCTCCTAGCATGAAAGGCTTGATGCACTTCTTTTAATTGTTTATTCGTCACATGAGTATAAACTTGCGTGGTCGTGATCGACGAGTGGCCCAGCATTTCTTGCACACTTCGGATGTCTGCTCCATTTATCAATAAGTCGGTAGCAAAAGAGTGGCGCAAGGTGTGCGGATGGACATCTTTGATTATTCCCGCCTTGGCCGCATAATATTTTACGATTCTTTGTATGCTTCTTGGTGTGATTCGCAGTCCGCTGGATTTTTTATCTTTCTTTTTTTCCTTTTTATCGCTTTCGAATTTGGCCAAACCCTTTTCATCCCGCACAAAAAGAGCCGGATCGATATCAGTTCTTTTTTCCAAATATCTTTGCAAAGCTTTTGCCGCTGAATCAGAAACAAAAACAACCCGAACTTTATCGCCCTTGCCTCGCACGCTAAATTCTTTATTTTTCAGATCCAACCGATCGCGGTTCATGTTGGTCAACTCCGAAACACGCAGGCCGGCTGAAAAAAGCAGTTCCAAAATTGCCCGATCGCGTAAAGATTTGAAATCTGGTCCAGAAGCGGCGGCCAATATTCTTTCCACTTCCTCCGCTTCCAAAAATTCGACTTCCTTGGTTGAATTTTTCCCGACCTCCACTTTTTCTGCTTGCAAAGTCTTGATGTCCCTTTTAGCCAGATACTTTAAAAAACTCCGAATTGAAATAACATAATAATTTTGGGTAATTTTTTTCAACGTCTTTCCCTGCGCATCTTCCACTCGGTTTAGATGTACCCGAAAACTCCGGATCAGGTCATCAGTAATTTCTTGCGGTTCAGAAATTTTAGCCCACTCCAAAAATCTATCCAAATAATGGTTATAATTTTCAATCGTTTTATGAGAACGCCCTCTCTCAATTTCTAAGTATTCGAGGAATTGACTTTTGAGGTCTTTTATGTCCATATGATTAGTTCCTAGTTCACAGTCAACAGTTCACGGACATTTTAGCACTACTGTGAACCGTGAACCAGCAACTGTGAACTATATTGTGCGACACTTATATATTTATATTACCCCAAAAGGCTAAAAAAATAAAATTTTAACAATTTTTTAACAATTTATTGCTTTTGCTTTGAATAAGCCACTGCTCGACTTGCAATATTTATCCACATTTTGCGTTTGACAAGCCTAAAAACTAGTTATATACTAGTGATTGATAAAAATTAGGGCTCTGGAATGATGGGTAAAGTTGCCTTCACGGCAAACACCCTAAAACTAAAGCCAAAAAGAAAGATTAACGTCATTAGTAAACTAATTATTGCATTATCCCGAGGTTTATTAGGCCGTGACAACCTAGGAAATCTGCTCGCGCAGGTTCACATAGGACAAAAGAATATTGTTAACTTTATAAAAGAACGCCGAACAATAAAGCTGCTTCACATATTTAGAAGCTACTCAGCTCTTATTGTGGTTATTTCGAGCGCTCTTTTGGTTTCAGCTACAAACATAGCCGCCGGAAAAGAGTCCAGCGGGTTTTTATTTGGCTACCTCGGATCGGCTCAGGATAATTATTCCAATCCGCTGGAAAATAAGATGTTTCTGGTAACGGATGTTAAAAAAGATCTGGCCCTGGTTCCGCTCGCTCAGGCCAGCACATCTCCTGATCCAAGTTCAAAACAAGACAACAACGCTGACACAGCTTTATTAACTATGCAGGGGCAGGCTTTGATTGCCGGAACAAGCCCGGTCAAAAAGGACCCGGAAGAAGACGGTGGCGTAAACATCTACGAGGTGCAGTCCGGAGATACGGTCAGCGCAATTGCCTCTAAATTTCATATCACAACTAATACGATCCTCTGGGCCAATGCTATTGATAACATCGACTCGATCATGCCTGGAGATAAAATCTTTATCCTGCCGGCTTCCGGACTTTCCTACACGGTTCAAAAAAGCGATACGATTGATTCAATCGCTAATAAATATAAAGCGGATAAAAGTAAGATCATTGCGTTTAACAATCTTCCGGCTAATGGAGATTTGACGGCGGGGGAAGACATTATTATTCCGGACGGGCAAAAAGACACACCTGCGCCGCAAGCAACCACGCCGGCAACACCAGGAACAACTTCTCCCAAGATTGCGCCTCGCCCTTACGAACCATTTTCATCCGGCAAAACACTTTCCAAAGGCAGCGGCGGGCATGCTTTCCCTTACGGCTATTGCACTTGGTATGTAGCTTCTAAGCGCTATATTCCTTGGTCTGGCAATGCCGGTACTTGGTTATACCACGCTAAGTCTATGGGCTATGCTACCGGCAGAACTCCGAGGGTCGGATCAATTATGGTTTCTTCTGAATCTTGGTGGGGCCATGTAGCTATAGTTGAAAGTGTCAGCGGAAGTTCATTTACTGTTTCAGAAATGAATGTCCGAGGCTGGGCAAAAAGAGATATTCGTATGATTGACACAAGCAGCCGCGCAATCAAAGGATTTATCTACTAAGCTTTGCATAATAAAAAATCCCGAGTAATCGGGATTTTTTTTATTTGCTCGCTGACTATATTTTTTTAAGCGGCGCGATTGAAGCTGAGAGTTTTTTGAGACCCACGCGTGAAAAAGCAATTGTCAGAATATCACCCTGCGAAGCGATGATCAATCCGTCTCCAAACATATCATGTTTCACGCGATCGCCATCTTTGAAACTTGAAACTTGAAACTTGAAACTTGAAACATCTTTTTCTTCTTTATTAAAATTATTTTTAGGTACGTTACATGTTTCATGTTGCGAGTTTTGAGCTATAAGATTCTCTGGTATATCATCCAAAAATCTGGATGGAGAATTAATCTGCGTCGAACCATAAATATTTCTTTCCCGCGTATAAACCAGATAAACTTTTTCTTTAGCGCGCGTAATTCCCACATACATGAGCCTTCTTTCCTCCTCCATCTCATTGTGATCGATGAGGCTTCTTGAGTGCGGCAGAATGCCTTCCTCCAACCCGACAATGAAAACGACTTTGAATTCCAGCCCTTTGGCGCTATGCAAAGTCATCAGATGCACTGCTTCCGAAGCCTGGTCAATGTTGTCCGTGTCGGCAATGAGCGCCACTTCCTCCAAAAATAAACTCAAGCCTTCTTCGCCGGCGTATTCATCATATTTTTTCGACACCGTTAGAAGTTCACGTACATTTTCATAGCGAGTTTGCCCCTCATCCGTTCCGTCCAGCAAAAATTTTTCATACCCGCTTTCGGTAAAAACAAATTCAATCAAATCCGTGACTTTTGTTTTAGCAATTTTTTCTTTGCCGCGAATAATAAAATCACAGAATTTTTTAATCGCATCTATCTTGCTGACATGTAATTTTGAGCTGTCATTAATTTTAAGGCCGGCCTCGATATAATTTAGATTATTTTCTTTGGCAAAACTCAGCCACTTGCCCAAACTCACATCACCCACACCGCGGCGCGGCTCATTAATTATACGTTCCAGTGAAACTTCATCATTAAAATTTTGAATCAAGCGCAAATAAGCGATCACATCTTTGACCTCTTTGCGCTGATAGAACTTCAACCCGCCAATAATGCGATAGGGAATAGAATTTCGAAGCATGGCTTCTTCCACGATGCGGGACTGCGCATTCGTCCGATACAGCACCACAAAATCGGAAAGCCTCAGCTTTCCGTCCCGAGCTGTGCCGAGGGACCTCATTGCACTTTCGCCTATCATTTTTTGAATCTCTGCAATCAGGAATTCCGCCTCATCCCTTTCATCGCGCGCTTCATAAGCAGACAGAAGATGCCCGCCCTTGTTATCCGTCCAAATTTCTTTGTCCTTGCGGTTCACGTTTTTTGAAATCACCCCATAAGCGGCATCCAAGATATTTTGTGTGGAACGATAGTTTTGTTCTAATTTTATTACTTTTGCTTGCGGATAATCTTTTTCGAAATCCAAAATGTTTTGGATGTTCGCTCCGCGCCAAGAATAAATGCCCTGCCAATCATCACCGACTACGCACAGATTGCCCCACTTTTTGGCCAGCATTGCCACCAGCGCATATTGCGCGTGATTGGTGTCTTGATATTCATCCACCATGATATAGCGGAAAAGGTTCTGATATTTTTCCAGCACTTCCGGAAATTTTTGAAACAGTTTTACAATCAGCATCAAAATATCATCAAAATCTAAAGCATCCTGCTCTTTTAGTCTCTTTTGATATTGCGTATAAACTTTTGAAACTATCTCTTCATAGTAGCCGCCGATGCGCGACTGGAACATCTCCGCATCAATCAACTCATTTTTGGCTTTGGAAATTGCGCCCAGCATCGCTTTGGGCTTGAATTGATCAATGTTAATTTCCATTTCCTTCATCACTTTTTTCATCAGCGCTTCCTGATCTTGCGTATCAAAAATATTAAAACTTTTTTTGTAGCCGATTTTTTCGATCTCATGCCTAAGTATCCGCACACAGATTGAATGGAAGGTTCCCATCACGGGCAATTCATAATTTTTTAAATTCGTAGATTCGAATGGCATTCGTAGATTCGAATCAGTAAGGAGCGAAGCGACTCTTTCTTTCATTTCCTGCGCCGCCTTGTTAGTGAAAGTCACCGCCAGAATATTCCGCGGCGCCACCTTTTTTTCACGGATCAAATACGCCACCCGATGCGTCAGCGCTTTGGTCTTGCCTGAGCCCGCTCCAGCAATAATCAAAACCGCCCCTTCGGTGGTCTCAACGGCTTCTTTTTGAGCTGGATTTAAATTTTCTAAAATGTTTTGCATAACTTACTTATTCTATATTTTTTTAGCTTTGGAGGCAAAGGTAGCCAATAAAAACAGCTGCCTCAGGCTTTGCGCGATTTGTTTGCTTTCCACAATCATTCCAATCGACTCTTCGCCAAAAGATAGTATGGCAACTTTATTGCCAAAAATATCAATTTCCACAGGCGCTGTATATAAATCTTTATCTACATTAAATCTTTCCAAAATCCACTTGGCGTCTTTCGCCTCATCTTCTACATCCGATGGAATAATTGCTGTAACTTTAATATTTTTTTTAACTCTTTCTTTTATGAATTCATCTACAATTGGAGCAATCTGATCATTATAAATTGGCTCATAAGCTGTACGAATTAAATAAAAATCACTCTCGTCAGCCAAAATTTCATCATAAATCTTTTTCATTCCATCAGCGCCCTCAAAAAATCTGATCCCAGGACGATTGTTGGCTAGATTATATTTAGAAACCATATCCGGCAAATAACTATTTAAAAGATCTTTGTCTTTTTTTAATTGATTTTCCTTTTCGTCTATTAGCTTCTGCAATAAAGAAGGATGGCCGGCTTTGAAAAGAGCGATTTGCCTCGGTTTTTCTATTTTCTCAATAATACCTAACTCCACCAACTCTTCAGCTTCCTTATATACAATAGCTCTAGATCTTTTAATCCTAGTAGCTATCTCAGAAACCTTAGCTTCTTTGTTTTGATAGAGATAATTCAATATCTCAGCCTGAGAGGGAGTCAAATCGGCCTGTAATAAGGCTTTTTTAAACATATTTCATACATTAAAAATTCTTATCCTTATTATCTCATTTATATTATTATTGTCAAATTTAAATTATACAATATATTAGTTATTTTAAGCCGAATATATATTTAATGTAAAGGAGTAAATAGATATTTTTAAATTTTTGTTTAATTTAATATTGACAAATTAGTTTTTATTTGCTAGCATACACGGTCAGTTCTTACACAATTAAATATAACCAGGAGGTAACTTATGTCCCCAGAGCAAAAAATATCATTGATAGCAACTTGCTTTCTTGCAGTCTGTGGTTTTATTATTCTCATCAAATCCCTTATTGGGGCTGTATTAGATCTGACTCCGCGTGAAGGTAAAATAATCAAACTTGGTTACTATCAACATAAGGAGCGGGAATGGGGAGAGGAGGGAATTGACATCGTCACCATAAAACTTCGCGGGGGTGGAATCACATATGGCAAGTATTATACACATGAATACTTGCGTACTGGTGATATTATTATCTTCACTGTAAGTTATTTCTATGGTTATTATGCTGGCAATTATGAGAATATGCCGGCAGATATAAAAGGCAGTATCCCAACTATCCTCATACAAAAGGAGATGTGATGTCACCGTTTATAGCATTTATTTTGATTGTAGTATGCTTATTCGCATTGGCTTTCTTGATAAACCTGCTCTATAAAATACCACCTCCAGTAGAAGGCATAATAGTTGGAGTAGTTACCCATGATGGATGGACAATCAGCGGAGCAATGACCATGGTCTACATTTTTGAAATTACTACTAAAAATGGGACCGTTGTTTATGGCTTTTTAGAAAAAGATCGTCCTCTTCTGGGTAAGAAGATAAAATTCATCCTCAGTAGCTGGGACTATAAGTTTGGTTCACAGCAAGAGAAGGTTATAGATGAGGATGGCTTCCTGATAACAAAAACTCAACAAATAACGTATCACCACCTAGATATAATTGCCATTCAGGATTAACTTGGCATAACCCGCTTTTGAAAAGCGGGTTTTCTTTTTTCATTTAAAGCTGGACAAATCACTTTCAATATGCTACAATAGATAGGTAATAAATTATTAGCAGACATCAGTTGCCCCCGTAAAATCCTATGGATCACGGGGCAAGGGCACAGACCCAACTTATGTTTTGCCGAAAAACTATGGCGCTTACACACAAACAAAAGGAAAAAGTCACTGTTGAAGTGAAAAGACACGAAAAGGACACCGGTTCGCCGGAGTATCAAATCGCGCTCTTCACAGAAAAGATCAAGAAATTGACCGCCCATCTCAAGAAAAACGCGAAAGATTTCCACTCGAGACGAGGACTTCTAAAGATGATATCGAAAAGAAAGAGACTGATGAGCTATCTGGAAAAAACAAACGAAAAAGCTTACAAAGCTCTGACCAAAAAACTTGAAATCAAGGGCTAACTTACATAAATAGAAACAGGGTGAAATAAACCTGTTTTTATTTTACTAATAGTAAGTACCTGTCATTCCCGTGAAAACGGGAATCCAGTCACAAAGCTCAGATACTAGATTCCCGCCTCCGCGGGAATGACAATCTAGATTTAATCAATAAACTAAAAACAAATGTCGATTTACAAAGAACAACGCGTCGGCGTGCTGGTAGATATCCAAAATCTCTACTATTCCGCCAAAGTCCTGCACAAAAAGAAGGCTAATTTCGGAGCTTTGCTGACGGCTGGGGTCGGGGACAGGAAACTGATCCGCGCCGTGGCCTATGGCATCAAAACCCTGGAAGGCCAGGAAGAGAAGTTTTTTGAAGCTTTAGGCAAACAAGGTTTTGAAGTCAAAACCAAAGACCTGCAAATCTTCCCCGGCGGAGCCAAAAAAGGCGACTGGGACGTGGGAATCACCGTGGACGCGATCAAAATGTCTAAAAGCCTGGACGTCATCATTTTGATGTCTGGCGACGGCGACTATATACCCTTGGTCAACTACATCCAAAGCACGACCGGCTGCCGTGTCGAAGTGATGGCCTTCCTCGAATCAACCAGCGCCAAATTAGTAGAGGAGGTAGATGAATTTACTAATATAAGTGCCGACAAAAAGAAATTCTTAATTTAGTGCCAATATCAGTTTACCCCGTGTCCCGAGTGCTCGGGATTTACGGGGCGCGGATAAGAAGAAGTTTTTGATATAAAAATACTCTCAGAAAACTCGCTTCGGCGGGTTTTCTTTTTGCCTAAAAGGTGCTATAAAGAAATATACTAAAAAAATTATGACAAAATTAATAATTGTTTGCGGATTGTCCGGAGTTGGCAAAACAACATTAGCAGACGAACTATCAAAAAAGCTGAAAATTTTTTGTTTGCATAAAGATTCCGTAAAAGAAACATTTTATGATTCCTTAAAGATCAACGGTCTTGAAGAAAGCAAGAAATTAGGATACCCATCAGTCAAAGCTATAATCGATCTTGCGGAAGAAAATTTAGCTAGAGGGACTGATGTCATTTTAGAATCTCCCTTTAACTATCCAGAGGATACCAAAATATTTTTAGGATGGAGGGAAAGATATGCTATTCAAATTTTCACAATAATATTGGAGCTTGATAGCAATCAAAGAAAGATCAGAATGATAAAAAGAGAGTCAGAAAGACATGCAAGTCACTATGACAATGAGCGCCACTTAGAATTTTTAGAAATGCAATACGACTATTCAAATATGCCCGACAAAAAAATATTTTTGACTACAGATAAGCCAGTTAATAAACTAGTGGAGAAAGTTATAAGCCAAATCAGGCTCTTTAACAAATAGTGTGTTGAATTAACATCAGAAATGGTATGAATGCCAGGGT
>Ga0334722_10001057_pt1 | contig 36220 bp, 27 predicted proteins | sample C3_bottom_MG_FD_207210 | JGI IMG/M metagenome (GOLD analysis project Ga0334722, IMG submission 207210) | Sediment microbial communities from Yellowstone Lake, YNP, Wyoming, USA - C3_bottom | ecosystem: Environmental > Aquatic > Freshwater > Lake > Sediment | place: USA: Wyoming | collected... | reverse complement strand
CCAGATCGTGCCCAGCGCGGAGAGGAAGACGATGCCCGTGGGCACCGAGATCAGCTCGGTCGTGATCATGATCGGGATGTGGAAGTAGTCGGCCATGCCGCTCACGAACATGTGGTGCGCCCAGACCATGAAGCTGAGCACGCCGATGCCGATGAAGGAGAGCACGGCCAGGCGATAAGCGAAGAGCGGCTTGCGGGCGAAGGCCGGCACCACCTCGAGCACGGCGCCGAAGGCCGGCACCGCCATCACGTAGACGGCGGGGTGCGAATAGAACCAGAAGAGGTGCTGGAAGAGGATCGGATCGCCGCCCGCGCTGGGCCGGAAGAAGGCGGTGCCCAGCAGCCGATCGAAGAGCAGCATGGTCATGGCGGCCGCCACCACCGAGGTGGCCACCAGGACGATGCTCGTGGTCACCGTGAGCGCCCACACGAAGATCGGCATCCGTGTCAGCGACATCCCGGGCGCGCGCATGCGAGCGACCGTCACGAGGAAGTTGACCGCGCTGATGATCGAGGACACGCCCAGCGTGATGAAGGTCATGATGAAGGCCTGCTGGCCCAGGTTGGCCTGCTGGCTGAGGGGCGGATACGCGGTCCAGCCGGTGTCGAAGCCGCCCAGCAGCGGGTTGGCCACGATGAGCAGCAGGGCCGGCGGCAGCACCCAGTAGCTGAGCGCGTTGACCTTGGGGAAGGCCATGTCCCGGGCGCCGATCATGAGCGGCACGAAGTAGTTGCCCAGGCCGCCCACGATGGCGATCAGGGCGACCACGATCATGACGATGCCGTGGGTGCTCATCACCGTGTTGTAGAGGTCGCGATCGAAGAGCTGACCGGGCTGTGCCAGCTCGAGCCGCACGACCATGGCCAGCAGGCCGGCCGTCAGGAAGAGGACGAAGCTCGTGATCAGGTACTGGAGCCCGATCACCTTGTGGTCGGTGGTGAACCTGAAATAGCGCGTCCAGTCGCCGGCACGGCCATGCGCCGCGGCCTGATCGGCCGGGTCGTCGGCGCGGCCCAGGGCCCAGCCCGTCCAGAAGCGGAGCGCGCCGAGGCCGAGAAGCCATCCCAGCTGGGCCCCGATGTAGCCGAGCGCCAGCACGTGCCCGGGCTTGATGTCGGCGCCGAGCTGGGCGGCGGCCAGGACCGGCAGCGCCCCCACGGCGAAGCCGGCGACGCCCCCGAGCACGCCTCGCGCCAGGCCGGGTCGTCGCCATCGGTCCATCCGCCTGTCCTCCCTCACCCTACGGCTGCGGTGGCTGCTGCTGCTCGGCCACCCAGGCCTCGAATCCCGACAGCTCCACGACCGTCGCGCCGGTGGCCATCTTCGTGTGGCCCAGGCCGCACAACTCGGCGCACTGGACGCCGTATTCGCCGGTCACGGTGGGGGTCACGTGGAGGTAGGTCACGCGGCCCGGGACCGCGTCCTGCTTGATGCCGAAGGCCGGCACGTAAAAGGAGTGCAGGACGTCGTCGGAGACGATCGAGATCCGGACGCGCCGGTCCACCGGCAGGACGAGCTCCTTGGAGTGGACCCCGAGGTCCGGGTACTCGAACTCCCAGGCCCACTGCGTCGCCTCCGCTCGCACCTCGAGGTCGGCGTCCGGGCCCCCGCGGATCTCCAGCAGCCCGATCGTCCCGAAGGCGGCCAGGGCGACCACCAGCACGAACGAGACGACCACCCAGCCCGCCTCGAACGCACGGTGGCCGTGGATGGGCGGGCCGTCGGTCTCCTCGTCGTCGCCGCCGGCGCGGAAGCGGACGGCCGAGTAGACGATCGGCACGACGACCAGCATGAGGATCGGCACCGAGGCGACCGTCAGCACGACGAACGCCCCGTTGACGACCTCCGCCTCGCGCGAGGCGATGACGGGAAGGATCTGCGCCCCCAGGACGACCACGACGCCGACGGCCGACAGGACCGCCCAGATGGCGACCGCGATGACCAGGTCGCGACGAGCCGTCACGCCGGCTCGCCGCACGAAGCCGTCAAGAGCCCGCGCTGCGGGCTACTGGACATCGAAGTCGGCGTGCATCCCCTTCTGGTAGTGGCTGGTCAGGTTGCACAGGATCACGTAGTGGCCGGGCTGGAGGTCGACTGCGAGCGTCGGCGTCGCCCCGGCCTCGATGTCCTCGATCTCGTCGACCGGCTCGAAGGCCGATTCGTCGACCTCGTCGTCCGCGACCGGCAGGCTGTCCGCCTTCAGGTCGGTCTTGACGATGACGAACTCGTGCGTCTTCGCGCCCTTGTTGTTGACGTTGAAGGTGATGGTCCCGGCCTTGCCGGTGCTCGAGTCGAGCGTGATCGCCCACTCGCTCACCTCGGCCGCGACGGTGCTGGCCCCGCCGGCCGGCGCCGGGCTGGCAGCCGACGAGCAGGCCCCGACGAGCAACGAGATGGAGCCGAGAACTGCGGCGAAGAGTCGCAAGCGCATCTGTGGTGCCTCCTCCTTGGACCGCACCCCGGGCCGGCCCGCTTGTCGGGCGCCCCTGGAAGCGCCCTGCCGTGGGACGCAGTAAGACCCACGCTAGCGATGAAGGATGGCCATGGTTTCACTCCACATCTATACTCAAAATGCGCCATCCTGGAGGTCCGCCCTTGACCATACCGCCCTACACGGACGCGGCGAGCCACGTCGTCGTCGGCCCGACCGCCGCCTCCGCCCCGAAGAGCGCGGCGCCCCCGACCGGGCGGATCCTGGATCGCTGGCTCGATCGCGTGGCCGGCCGGCCCCGGCGCGTCCAGCTCGCGCTCGACGCCGCCATGGTCCTCGTCGCGCTGCTGATCGTGGGCCAGGTCGCCCCGCCGGAACTCCTCTTCCACGTCATCTTCGTCGCGCTCGTGCTGCACGCCTTCCTCTTCGGCCTGGCCGACACGCTGTGGCGGATCGGCATCGTCTCGGTGGCGCTGCTCGGGTACGAGGCCGCCCCGCAGCTGGGGGTCCCGTTCCAGTCGATGGACCTGACCGAGTGGCCGCTCATGTTCGTCATCGCGGTCCTTGTCGCCTGGATGGCCGATCGTCGGGCGACGACGGCCCGCCTGTACGCGTCGCTCTTCCGGGGCGCCAGCGACCGGCTGCTCGCGGTGCAGGAGGACGAGCGCCGGCGCTTTGCCCGTGAACTCCATGACGGCGTGGGCCAGACGCTCACGGCGCTCACGCTCGCGCTCGACGCCACGGCTGCCGGACGCGGGCGCAGCGAGGCGGGCGCCAGGCTCGCCTCGGCGCGACGGCTGGCGGAGGATGCGCTCCTCGAGACCCACGACCTGGCCGAGCGCCTCCGTCCGGCGCGCCTCGAACAGATCGGCCTCGCCGGGGCGGTGCGCGACCTTGGGGGTCGTGTCGGGCTGCCCGTCCGCGTCGAGATCGGCCCCGGAGCGTCGGAAACGGGCCTGCTCGATCCCGACGCCGCGGCCGAGGTCTACCGCATCGTGCAGGAGGCGCTCGCGAACGCGGCACGACACAGCGGGGCGCCGCTGGCTCGGGTCGTGCTCGCGACGAGGGACGGCGTGCTCCGGGTCGTGGTCGACGACGAGGGCCAGGGCTTCGATCCCGCCGACGTGCGCGAGACCGGCCTCGGACTGGCCGGGATGCGCGAGCGCGCCGCCCTCCTGGGAGCGCACCTGCGGGTCGAATCGGCACCGGGCCGGGGGACGCGCATCGCCCTGGAGGTGCCGCTGACGCGATCGCGCGGCGTCTCATGACCCCTCGGGTCACGGTGGTCATCGTCGAGGATCACGCCCTCGTGCGCGACGGGCTCCGGCTGATCCTGCAGGGCGAACCGTCGATCGGGATCGTCGGTGAGGCCGCCGATCCCGCCGAGGCATTCGCGATCGTGGGACGCACCGCCCCGGATGTCGCGCTGGTGGACCTGACCCTCGGTGACGCCGATGGCGTCCCGCTCATCCGCGGACTCGGCGTGCGCTACCCGGGCACGCGCACCGTCGCGGTCACCATGCACCGCGACGGGGAGACGGTCCGCCAGGCGTTCCTGGCCGGCGCGGCGGGCTACGTCGTGAAGGGCGCCAGCGGCGCGGAGCTGATCGCGGCCATCAGGGCCGTCGCACGTGGCGAGCGATACGTCCATTCGACGGTGGCCGGCGTGATGGTCGCCGATTCGCTGCGCTGGCTGCGCCACGGCCAGAGGCTCAGCCCGCGCGAGCGCGAGGTGCTGCGCCTGCTGGCGTCGGGGCAGAGCGCCACGGACGTGGGCCGGACGCTGGGCATCAGCGCCCACACGGTGCGGCGCCACGCCGCCAACCTGGCGGCCAAGCTCGGGCTGCACGGGCGCGTGGCGCTGGCCCGCTACGCGATCGAGCAGGACCTCGTGCGCGACGAGGGGTAGGGCGCTCGGCTACCCCGCGAACTCGACCAGCTCACCCCCGACCAGCTCGAAGACGCGTCGGTCGATCGGGTCCTCCGCGGCACCGGACTGCTCGACGACGAAGTCGTGGAAGAGGACCGCGAACTCCTCGTCGGCCGGGACGAGCGATCCGGCGAGCAGCATGTGGCGCTCGGGCAGCCCGACGAGCACGCGCGTGCCCGGGACGGCCGCACCGGTCAACTCGCGCGCGAGATGCTCACGAGCCTCGGCGAGCAGGATGCGCTCCGCGTCGTGACCGCCGGTGTCGGAGCTGAGGATGCGCCGCGACCCGGAGATCTCGTCGGTCCAGCCCGCTTCGGCCGCCCATGCGGCGAGGTTCGCCCCGGCGGCTGCCGCCAGCTCGGACGCGTCCACGCCCCAGGAGAGGAGGTGTTCGGCGTTGACGAGGACGTCGAAGCCGCCGCCCTGGAGGACGAACGAGACGACGAGCCCGCAGGGCCCCTCGGTCACGAGCGGGGTCGTGTGCGCGGTGGGCGAGGAGCGCACGACGTCGAGCGGGACGTCTGCCGCGGCGCCGGTCGTGCCGACCGGGCGGAGGATCGGGAAGACGAGCCCGCGCGCCGCCCCCCAGTCGTGCTCGGGAGCCGCCGCGGTGGAGGTGCCACCGGTGGGAGCCGGCCGGTGCCCGCTCACCGGGGCGTTCGGGTCGGGGACCCAGATGGGATCGGGCGCCTTGTCGCGCAGCGCCCCGGTCGCCTCGTCCGCGAGATCCCGACCGGTCCAGTCGTCCGCCACGTGCCGTCCCTCCCGCATCCAGGTTCCGCTCAGGGTACTCCTCGACGGTCCCGTCAGCGGCCTTTCCACTCCGGCGCGCGCTTCTCGATGAAGGCGCGCATGCCCTCCTTCTGGTCCTCGCTGCCGAAGAGCAGGAAGAAGTTGCGCCGCTCGAACTCGAGCCCGGCCTCCAGGGACAGCTCGAAGGCACGGTTCACGGCCTCCTTGGCCGCCATCACCGCGAGCGACGGCATCGAGGCGACCTGCGCCGCCAGCTCAAGCGCGGCGGCCAGCGTGGCCTCGCGGGGCACGAGCCTCGTCACCAGGCCGCGCGCCTCGGCCTCCTTCGCCGGCAGGGTGCGGCCGGTCAGGATCAGCTCCATCGCCTTCGCCTTGCCCAGGGCCCGCGTCAGGCGCTGTGTTCCGCCCGCGCCGGGGATGACCCCGAGCTTGATCTCGGGCTGGCCGAACACCGCGTCATCGGCGGCCACCACCAGGTCGCAGGCCATGGCCAGCTCGCAGCCGCCGCCCAGCGCGTAGCCGCGCACGGCCGCCACGATCGGCTTGCGCACCCGGCGGATGCGTTCCCAGCGGGCGAAGGTGTCGACCCGCCGGAGCGAGACCGGCGTCGCCTCGGCCATCTCCCGGATGTCGGCCCCGGCCGCGAAGGCCCGCTCGCCCGCGCCGGTGATGACGATGCAGCGACAGGCATCGTCGGCATCGAGCCGCTCCAACGCCTCGACGAGCTGGCGCATCGTCTCGGCATCGAGGGCGTTGAGGACCTCGGGCCGGTCGAGGGTGATGAGCGCCACGGCCTCGACCGGCCCCTCCGGGCCGGGGGCCGGCAGCTCGACGCGGATGCGGTGAGGCGCTTCGGGCTCTTTCATGGTCGGTCCTCCGCCCGGGCTCGGGCCTCAGTCTCGGTCGTGCGGTAGAAGGCGCCGGCCGCCTCGTTGAACAGGCCCGGCCGCGTGACCATCACCTGGTGGTCGCAGTCGGGCGCGATGAACAGCCGCGCGTCGGGGAGCTGGCGGTAGAGCGCGACGGCATGGTCCACCGGCACGAAGACGTCGCGGTCGCCGTAGGCCATGAGCGTCGGCACCCGCGCCCGATGCAGGTCCTCCGGCGTCAGCAGGGGCGAGGTGGCCACGCCCTCGGCGATCGCCGGCAGCAGCCGGCGCCACGCGCCCGGGCCCTGGACGGGACCGTGCCGCCGCTCGAGCGCCGCCGACCAGGCCGGCTCTTCGCGATCGATGCGCTGCGGGTCCATGAGCTTGCGTGCGACGTTGGCGCCCGGCTGGCGCTGGGTGTCGACGCCGCAGATGAGCAGGGTGCGCAGGCGCTCCGGGTGTCTCGTGGCGTACGCGAGGGCCGTGTTCGCGCCCATGCTGAAGCCGACGAGGTGGAACGTCTGCAGCTTCAGGGCGTCGACGAAGGCCTCCAGGTCGGCGATGAGCATCTCGTGCGACCAGCCGTCCGCGACGTCCCAGCGGGTGCCCGCGTGGCCGCGGGCGTCGGGGATGTAGAGGCGGAAGGCGCGCCGGAAGAGCGGCCGCTGGGCCGACCAGTCCTCCAGGCCGGAGGAGGTGGCGCCGTGGAGCAGCACGACCGGCGGGCCGGCGCCCTCGGCGTGGTAGTCGATCTCGATGCCGTTCGCGGCCAGCTTCGGCACGGTCGGCTCAACCCTCCGGGTAGCGGCTGTCCGGCTTGCCCAGCAGCTCCGCGGTCGCGGCACGCTCGATGCGCAGGTAGCGGCCGCGGTAGTAGAGGAGCGGCAGCGGGTGGACCTCGGAGAGGCCCAGCCCGATGACCCGGGCCAGGTAGATCGTGTGGTCGCCGGCGTCGAGCGTCTTCTCCACCGTGCACTCCAGGTGCGCCACGGCGGCGTCGAGGATGGGCAGGCCGCTGGCGGAGACCGTGTAGCTGGCGCCGCAGAAGGCCGACCGCGGGAGCGGCGAGGGAGCGCCGGCGAAGCAGTCCGAGAGGCCCTGGCTCTCCTCGGCAAGGATGTTCACGGCGAAGCGCCCGGCCCGGTCGATCACCGGATGGATGGATCGCGCACGCCCGACGCAGATGAGCACGAGCGGCGGCTCCAGGCTCACCGAGGTGAAGGCGTTGACGGTCGTGCCCCAGGGCTGGATGCCCTGCGGCGTTTCGAGGGCCGACGTGATGACCGTCACGCCGGTCACGAACCGGCCCAGGACGTCGCGGTAGCGACGCGGGTCGACGTCGGGCTGCGATCCGGACACGTCCCGCAGTCTAGCCGGTGGCGGCGCGGAGGCTGCCACCCGCCGGGCGCCGGACCCTGCTCACCACACGTTCAAAGGCGCGAACGGCGCGCCGTCGAGGTTGCTTCATTCGCCGACCCGCCCGCCACATGCGCGAAACAGCGGACGAAGGGCCCGATCGAGGCGTCTGGGTGGGCCCGGGACCCGCCAGGTGGCCTTCGTTCGTCGCTTTGAACGTGGGGTGACCCATGCGGCGCCGATCTGCCGCTTACCAGCACGCAGCGTGCCGGACGAAGGGACGCGGCGTCAAACCGGGGCGCGTCCCTAGCGGCGGTGGTTGCGACGCTCCCGGTCCGGCTCGACGACGGCCGTGGCGGCACGGGGGCGGGCCGCGAGGACGGCGTCGATCTGGCTGCGGTATGCCCGCCCGATCGGCGTGCGTGCGAGCCACTCGAGGAAGTCGGGATCGTGGCGCGCGATCTCGCCCAGCGACCAGCCGGCGTAACGCCCGAAGTCGAGCACGGTGCCGAAAGCGGAGCCGGGCGGCGCGCCGGACGGGCTGGCGGCCGCGCCCGCACCCTCCCGCGCATCCTTCGGCCAGCGTCTTGCGATCGATACTGCCCGCTCTCGATCGACGGCTGCCCGCCGCACCGGGTCGCGCAGCATCGTCCAGGCAGCGTTGAGGGCGGCCATCCGCTCCTCCGAACCGCCCCGGACGTCGGGGTGATACTTCTGGGCAAGGCTGCGGAAGGCGGCGCGGATCACCTCGGGCTCGGCCTCGGTGTCCACCTGGAGGATCTTGTAGGGGTCGTCGATACGGAGCATCGGCGGAGAGCCTACCGAAGCCCGACGGCCGGCGGGAAGGTACCCGACACGTATCGGCCACCCATACTTTCGGGCTATCGAGACGTCAGCTTTCGGGCGTAGGGCCGGTATGGGGGGCTGTGATGTCCCCGGGTCACCCCCCGCCGCCCACCGGCCCGGTCGGGCGCTCGTAGCCTGGGGGCATCCGTGGCTCGAACTTGAAACCGCCGGCGACGCCCGGCTCGGTCAGCTCGTGCGGGTCGAGGATGACGTCCAGCTCCTCACGGGTGAAGATGCCCTTCTCCAGGACCAGCTCGCGGATCGTCTTGCCGGTCGCGACGGCCTCCTTGGCGATCGCGGCGGCCAGCGCATAGCCGATGTACGGCGCCAGCGGTGTGGCCATGGCGCTCGACTGCTCCAGCAGCCAGGCGCTGCGCTCGACGTCCGCCTCGATGCCGGCCACGCACTCGCGCGCGAACTGGCTGCAGCCGGCGGTCAGCACCTCCAGCGCCTCGAGCGTCTCGTGCGCGATGAGCGGCATCATCACGTTCAGCTCGAGCTGCCCGCGGGAAGCGGCCCAGGCCACGGCCGTGTCGTTGCCGATGACGTGGTAGCAGATCATCGAGAGGTTCTCGACCATCACGGGGTTCACCTTGCCGGGCATGATCGAGGAGCCCGGCTGCTTCGCCGGCAGGCGGATCTCGGCGAAGCCGGTGCGTGGCCCGGAGGACATCAGCAGCAGGTCCTCCATGATCTTGGCCAGGTCCACCGCCAGCGCGCGCAGCGACGAGGAGACGTCGAGCATCGGCGCCATGGACTGCGTGGCCTGCACGAGGTGCTCGGCGGTGCGCAGTCGGTGCCCCGTCTGCTCGGACAGGAAGCCGATGACAGCCTCGATGTAGGCCGGCTCGGCGTTGAGCCCGGTGCCCACCGCGGTGGCCCCGATGTTCTGCTCCTCGATGCCCTCGGCCGCGGCGGCGATGCGCGCCCGTGCCCGCCTGAGCGTCAGCGCGTAGGCGGCGAACTCCTGGCCGAGGCGGATGGGGACCGCGTCCTGCATGTGCGTGCGGCCCGACTTCAGCACGCCGTCGAAGGCCCGCGCCCGCTCGTCGAAGGCGGCGATCAGCGCGTCCAGCGCGGGCATGAACTCGCGGATGCGGCCCAGCGTGGCCACGCGCATCGCGGTGGGGAAGGTGTCGTTGGTGGACTGCGCCATGTTCACGTGATCGTTGGGGCTGACCATGGCGTAATCGCCGCGGCGGCCGCTGCCGATGCCCTGCCGGCCGAGGATCTCGATGGCCCGGTTGGCCAGCACTTCGTTCGTGTTCATGTTGTGGCTGACGCCGGCGCCGGCCTGGAAGGGATCGACCCGGAAGGCATCGATGAGCCGAGCCTGGAGCTCCCGACCCGCCTGGGTGTCTGCGCCCGGAGCCAGGCCAAGGATCTCGTCGGCGGCCTGGACGATGGCGGCGTGGAGGTGGTCGGGCAGGCGCCCCGTGGCGTGGTTCGCGCGCGCGGCCGCCTTCTTCACGTTGACCGCGGCGCGCACCAGCGCGATGTCCGGCCGCCGCCCGCTGATGGGGAAGTTGCGGATGGCCCGCTCGGTCTGGACGCCGTAGTAGGCATCCTCCGGCACCTCGAGCGTGCCCAGCGGGTCCTTCTCGAGACGGAAGCCGGGGTGGGGCGCGTCCGGGTCGGTCATGGCTTCAGTGTACGGCGACGCCCGCTGCCCGGCCGCGACGTCCCGGCCGCGCTTCTGCCCGTCCCGGCCGCTGTGCTCCACTGCCGGCAAACCGGTGCCCGCGGGCACCGGCCGCGTTGACGGGTACCTGCCCCGGTAGTACTTTCACAGTGCTTCCCGGTCGATCTCGTACGGCCGGCAACTCCTGCTCGCCCGGGACGTCCCTCCCCCGCGCAGCGTTAGCCACGGGAGGAGATCCATCGATGCGACGAGCGATCACACTCTTCGCTGCCGCCGCCCTGCTGGCCGCCCTCGTCGTCGCGCCGGCCGGAGCCGCGTCCACGAGCCGCGGCTACCTGATCGGCAGCAAGGCGCCGTTGACGGTGACTCAGGTCGACCAGCTCAGGGCGGCCGGGGCCACGGTCAAGTATGTCTACAAGAACTTTGGGGGCGCCGCAGCGGTCATCCCGGATCCGAAGGTCGAGTCCGTCCGGGCACTGCCGTTCGTGACGAGCGTGAACGAGGACACGGTGAAGCAGCCCGACGCGGTCCGCGTCGCCGGGTCGGCCCAGGCACCCGCGGCCAACACCCCATCGGCCCTTCCCGGCACGCCGTACTGGCTCGATCTGATCGACTGGGAAAACAGGGGTTCATACGATGGCACGGGCGTCTGGGTCGCCGTCCTCGATACCGGCTTCTTCCCGAACTGGCGCGACTACTTCGACCCGACCCGCATCCTGACGGACAAGGCGCGCGCCTTCATCGCTGCCATGGGCAACCAGAACGACAACCAGTGGGACCGCGGCAGCGATCCGCACGGCATGGCGACCGCCGCCACGATCGTCGGCTACCGGTTGGTGGACGACACCAACGAGGGCGGCTGGGGGACCGGCTACGCGACCGGCGCCGCCGGGACCTATTGGGTCCCCGGCGTCGCCCCTGGGGCTCAGGTGATCCCGCTCAAGGTCTGCGAGCCGATCGGCTGCTTCGGCAGCGCCATCAACGCCGCGATGGACTACGTCACCAGCCTCAAGCTCGCCAACCCCTCGCAGCCGATCGTGATCAACGAGAGCCTCGGCGGTCCGGGCCTCGACCCGGTCGAGAAGGCGGCGATCGACGCCGCCACCGAGGCCGGCGTTATCATCGTCGCCTCCGCCGGCAACAGCGGCAACGCCGGGATGGGCTTCCCGGCCGCTTACGAGCCGGTCATCTCGGTCGGTGCCGGCGGCTGGGAGGACCAGTGGACGAGCCTCCCCACCAAGAGTTGGTGGCTCGCCGACGTGCCCGAGGCGGGCGTCGACGAGGTCTTCGTCGTGAACTTCAGCTCGCGGCAGCTGTCCGGGCAGTACCTCGACGTCGTCTCGACCGGTCGCTTCCTGCTGCTGCCGTATCCGTGCGCGCAACTCTACAAGGACGGGGCAGTGACGAACGGGACGGCGCACCGGACCTGTGCCAGCAAAGCAACGCCCGACGGTGCGGGCGCCGCACCATTCCAATACCTCTTCATCAGCGGCACGAGCTTCTCGGCGCCCACGATCGCCGGGGTCGCGGCGCTGATGCTCGACAAGAACGGGTCGCTCAGCAACGCCGACGCCGACACGGCCGGCAGCGTTCTCGGCAACCCGGCCACCTGGGATTCAGGCGACTTCGAGCAGAAGCTCGAAGGCTCGGCGACCGACATCCCCGGCCAGAACCAGTCGATCCGCCAGCGCACCGGCGTGTACGCGAACGAGTGCTGGGAGTCGACGGGCTGCACGCTCGAGGCGACCGGCCATGGCTGGGTCTTCGTTGACAACGCCTTGGCCGCGGTTCCCTAGGCAACCCGCTCACGCGTCCCGCGAGGGGCCGGCCGCGAGGCCGGCCCCTCGCGCTGTCCGGGGCCCGGCTACAATCCGCCCGATGTCCGACCTGCCCCTCCCGGTCGCCGAGGCCGGCCCGCGCCTGCCGGCCGTGGTGGCGCCCCCGGCCGACGCGCCCAGCTTCCCCGAGCTGTTCACGTTCATGCGCGACGCCGAGCTGCGCTTCGAGTCGCTGCGCATGCGCATCGAGGATCGCACGTGGACGGCGCGCGGCGAGGAGACGGAGACGCTCGAGGTGTGGCTGCGCCACCCCGGCCGGGCGAAGGTCCTGAGCCGCTTCGACGGCGACGCCCTGCGCGCCAACAGCCACATCTGGGTCGGTGACGGGACGACCGTGCGCACCTACGATGCCCGCGCCGACGCGACCACGACGCGCCCGGTGCGCGAGCGCCCCGAAGGCCTGACGAACAGGGACCTGCCCGCCTTCGCGCGGGTCTACGTGCCGCGCACGATGCTGCCCATGGAGACCCTGGCCGACACGTTCGTGCATCCCCACGGCTACTGCCGTAACGTGCTCGCCACGGGGGAGCTGACGCTCCTCGGCACGACACGCCTGCGCGGCCGCGAGACCTGGCTGATCCGCTGCGACCACCCGCGACGCACGGAGGTGCTGACCGACCGACCCGAGCGCTCGGTGGAGGTCGGCGTGGACCGCCTGACGGGACTGATCGTGCTGCTCGTGGAGCGCATCGGCGATGCCGTCACGCGCCAGGCCGAGGCCACCGACCTCCAGATCGACGCACCGATCGGCGACGAGGCCTTCGTCCTCCACGTCTCGGAGGGGGCCCGGACGCTCTACTAAGCCGAGCGCGTGCTGCGCGGGGCCCAGCGCGCGAAAAACCCTTCCCGCGGCGCATCCCGCTCGCTATAGTCGCGTCCTGACCGCGCTTGCCCAGCGCGTGCGCGGTCCCTCGGTCCCACGGGGGACGAGCCGGAGCGAAAGGAGGACGGCGTCGCAGCAAGCGGCCGAGACCGGCCGCCTTCCATCCTTTGGTCCGCAAGCGCCAACCCCTTGCCTGCGGACGAACGTCACGAGGCCCCGGCGCCCCCGGAGGGAAGCGGCGCCGAGATGCATCCCCGGCCACGGATGAGGGAGCCGTGCGCCAGCCCGTGACACGTCCGAGCCCACTAGTCAGGGAGGACTCGATGACCCAGGGTCGATCTCGCGAAGACGTCATCAAGCAGGACATCCACGAGTTGCATGGGCTGGGCTATGCGCAGGAGCTGTTCCGCACGATGGGCGGCTTCAGCAACTTCGCCATCAGCTTCAGCATCATCTCCATCCTCACCGGCGCGGTGATCCTGTACGACTACGGCCTGGCCTGGGCCGGTACCGCCGCCGTCCTCATCGGCTGGCCGCTGGTGACCGCCTTCGTCCTGCTCATCGCGGCCTCCATGTCGGAGATCGCCTCGGCCTATCCCACGGCTGGCGGCCTGTACTACTGGGCCAGCAGGATGAAGAACAAGGACTGGGGCTGGTGGACGGCCTGGTTCAACCTCATCGGGCAGTTCGCCATCGTGGCCGGCATCAACTACGCCGCCGCCGGCTTCCTCAACGCCGCGATCATCGAGCGCTTCACGGCGCCGGGATTCGGCAACACCACTGAGTTCATCCCCGGCGTGCTCAACGGCCAGCTCGTGACGATGGGCGTGTTGATGCTCATCCAGCTGGTCATGAACATCGCGGGCATCAACCTCGTGGCGCTGCTCAACCAGGTCAGCGTCTGGTGGCACATCGCCATCGTGGCCGCCGTGGTCGTCTTCATCTTCCTGACCGGCAAGCCCGACCAGTCGGGCCTGACGCTCTTCGCCCTCCAGCCGCAGGACGTGGCCGGCAGCTGGGATAACACGTTCCCTCCGGCCGGTTGGCCAGGCGAGGACAACCCGATCTTCAGCTTCAAGTACGGCGCCGCGACGACGTACCCGCTCGTGCTGGCCTTCCTCTTCTCGCTGCTCCAGTCGAACTGGACGTACACCGGCTACGACGCCTCGGCGCACGTCGCCGAGGAGACCGTCGGCGCCCGCGTGGCCAGCGCCTGGGGCGTCTTCCTCTCTGTGGCCGTCTCGGCCGTGGTGGGCTTCGTCTTCCTCTTCGCCCTGACGACCCACCTGCCCAACCTGTCCACCCTTTTCCCGGCCGTGCTCGACGACACGACCCTGCCGGCGTCGAGCCAGTACTACTTCGGCGGCCACCTCGCCGTGGTGGACATCCTCGCCTACAACCTGGGCAGCCTGGGCGACATCCTGTCGGCCGGCATCGCCATCGCCATGGCCTTCTGCGGCCTCTCGTCGGTGGCCTCCGCCGGTCGCATGCTCTTCGCCTTCAGCCGCGACGACGGGCTTCCCGGCGCCGGCTGGTTGAAGAAGGTCTCGCACAAGTACCGCACCCCGGCGAACTCGCTGATCGGCATCGTCGTGATCAGCTGGCTGTTCACCGTGGTCGCGTTCATCCTCGGCGGCGGCACGGCCATCATCGTGGTCACCGCCATCAGCACGATCTTCCTGTACGCCGCGTACGGGATCGTCATCTATCTCGGCGCCACGACCACGGCGTGGCTGAGCGAGCGCGTATGGAGCCTCGGCCGCTGGTCGAAGCCCGTCGCCTGGCTGGCCGTCTTCTGGGTCATCGTGCTGCTCTTCCTCTTCTCGTGGCCGACGTCGGGCAACATCTCGTGGCCGTTCATGGTGGTCACCATGGTGTTGCTCCTGGTCTACTACTTCGCGTGGGCCAAGAACCGCTTCCGCGGTCCGCATGCCATGGGCATGGAGGCGCAGTTGACCGAGATCGAGCACGAGTTCGAAGAGGCGGCGGAGGAGGTCGTCGGCCCCTGAGCCGGTCCTGATCCAGCGTCCCATCCCGCCGGGCCATCGGGGCACGGCGGTATCCATCGAGCGTTCGGGGCCGGCCGGCTCGTCCGGCCGGCCCCACCTTTCCTGCGAGGCGACGATGAGCGACAAACAGCGCAAGCACCCCATGCTCGAGGAGCTGGAGGCGATGATCCGCGATGGGCGGGTGGATACCCTCATCGTGGCCTTCACGGACATGCAGGGTCGCCTCATGGGCAAGCGTGTCCAGGCGCAGGCGTTCCTGTCCGGCGTCATCGACCACGGCGCCCACTTCTGCACCTACCTGCTGGGCACGGACATGGAGATGAACACGCCCGACGGGTTCGCGCTGATGAACTGGGAGACCGGCTACGGCGACTGGATCGCGTCGCCGGTTTGGGAATCGATGCGCGTCCTGCCCTGGCTGGAGAAGACGGCCATCGTCCTCTCCGACACCATCAACGAGGAGACACACGCCGAGATCCCGGTCTCGCCGCGCACGATCCTCAAGCGCCAGGTGGCGACCGCGGCGGAGATGGGCTTCGTCATCAAGGCCGGCTCGGAGTTCGAGTACTACGTCACGCGTGACTCGTGGGAGGACATGCACCGCAAGGGCTGGACCGTGCCCGACCGCTTCGGTACCTACAACGAGGACTACCACCTCCTCCAGGCGACCAAGGCCGAGCCGCTGCACCGGCTGCTGCGCAACCAGATGACCGAGGCGCGCATCCCGGTCGAATTCAGCAAGGGCGAGGCCGCGCCCGGCCAGCACGAGGTGAACATCCGCTACGACGAGGTCATGGAGTCGGCCGACCGGAGCGTGCTCTTCAAGCACGGCGCGAAGGAGATCGCCTACCTCAACGGCTGGGGCATCACCTTCATGGCCAAGCCCGACCACACCTGGACCGGCTCGTCGGGCCACCTGCACATGAGCGTCTGGAACGCCGACGGGTCACGCTCGCTCATGGCCGACGAGAAGAGCGACGAGCCATACCACATGTCGCAGACGATGCGCCACTTCCTGGGCGGCATGATGAAGCTCGTGCGCGAGCTGTCGGTCTTCATCGCACCGAACATCAACTCGTACAAACGCTTTGCGGTCGCCTCCTGGGCGCCGGTCAACGTCGTCTGGGGTTGGGACAACCGCACCACCGGCTTCCGGGTCGTCGGCCATGGGCAGGCGCTGCACATCGAGTGCCGCTTCCCCGGCGGTGACATGAACGCCTACCTGACCTACGCCGCGATGGTCGGCGCGGGCCTGTGGGGCATCCGCAACAAGGTCGAGCCGCCGGCCGAGTACAAGGGCAACGGCTACGTGGCCACGGGCTGCGACCGCATGCCGCGGGCCCTGTACGAGGCCATCACCGAGCTGGAGCGGTCGGAGACCGCCGTCGAGATCTTCGGGGCGGACGTCGTCGCGCACTACCTCAACGCCGCGCGCGTCGAGCAGCACGCCTACGACGCGGTCGTCCATCCCTGGGATCGGGAGCGCTACCTGGAACGAGGCTGACGGCCTGGCCACCCCGCCACCCGGCTCAAACGGGGCGTTCTTCCCTGCGCAACAAACCGGCGTTGCCGAGCGGTTTCGAGGCCCGCGGACCCTGACGACGCCCGTGGGACACGAGCCGAGTACGAGCCGAGCACGAGCCGGGCCGACCGGAGGCCAGATCCTGCGCTAGATCAGATGTCCGGCGGCCCGGAGTGACCCCGGTGCGCCGTTTGTTGTCTGGTGCGCAACAGGCCGGAGCCCGGAAGGCGTGGCCGCCGCAGCCCTCGACGCTCATCTCGCCCAGGTCGAGCCCACCCGGCGGGCACCGCGCACCTTGGTACCATGCACGCCAGCTCCAAGCCCATCCGGGCACTCACCGCGTCGTCCCGCGCGGCGGCGCCGACTGCCCGACCCATCACGCGGGAGTCCGATGCCTAAGTCACCGCGGCGTGCAGGGCCCCACTCGGCGGATGCGCCCACGGACGCCGCGGGGGTCGCCGCCCTGCGGCGGCGCCTCGCCGAGCTCGAGGCCCTCGAGCTCGACCGGCTGCGGGCGTTGAAGGTCCAGGACGCCCTCTACCGCATCGCCGACACCGCCAGCTCGATCCACGAGATGGCCGAGTTCTACCCGGCCATGCACGCCATCGTCGGCGAGCTGATGAACGCCGAGAACTTCTACATCGCGCTCTACGACGAGGAGCGCCAGCTCCTCAACTTCCCGTACTTCGTGGACCGTGTCGACCTGAACCCCCCGGATCCTTCCCTCTGGGAGCCGATCGGAACGGGTGACGCAGCCGGTATCACGGCCTACGCCGTTCGGCGTGGCGAGCCGCTTCTCCTCGATCAGGCGGGATACCTTGCCCTCGTCGAGAGCGGCGAGATCAAGATGAGTGGCGGGCAGGCCGAGGAGGATGCCGGCTGGCTCGGCGTCCCTCTCCGATCGGAGGGCGGGACACTCGGCATCGTCGTCGTCCAGGACTACCGGCGACCGCTCTCCGAAGAGGCCAAGGACTTGCTGGTCTTCGTCGGCCAGCACATCGCCACGGCCCTCACCCGGGCGCGGGCGATCGAGGAGACGCGCGAGCGCAACGCCGAGCTGGCGGTCATCAACGAGATCGGCGACGCCCTCGCCCGGCAGCTCGACTTCCAGGCCATCATCGACCTCGTCGGAGAACGCGTGCGGGCGATCTTCGAGGTCCAGACCGGTTACATCGCCCTGTACGATCCGGGCAGCAGCATCGTCTCCTTCCCGTATTTCATCGACGAGGGGAAGCGGATCCACCCGGAGTCCTGGGCGCTGGGCCCGGGCCTCACCTCCACCGTCATCAACTCGCGCCGCCCGCTGCGCCTCGGTACCGTGGCGGAATCGGCGGAGTACGCGGCCATCACCGTCGGGAGCGACACCGCCGAGTCGTGGCTCGGCGTGCCGATCGTGGCCGGCGACCGGGTCCTGGGCGTCATCGGGTTGGAGCGACCGGACCGGCACGCCTTCGATGAGTCCGATGAGCGCCTGCTCGCCACGCTCGCGTCGAGCATGGGCGTCGCCCTGGAGAATGCGCGCCTCTTCGACGAAACGAAGCGACTGCTGGCCGAGACGGACCAGCGGGCGGCCGAGCTGGCCATCGTCAATGAGATCGGCGCCGCGCTCGCCAAGCAGCTCGACTTCCAGGCCATCGTCGAACTGGTCGGCGAACGGCTGCAAGCCATCTTCGCCGCCCAGGCCCGCGACATGTTCGTGGCGCTCTACGACCGAGCGACGGGCATCATCTCCTTCCCCTACGACACCGACCATGGTCAACGGATCCAGTCCGACCCGATCGAGTTCGGCCAGGGCCTGACCTCGATCGTCATCAGCAGCAACAAGCCGCTTCGGTTCGGCACGCTTGAGGACCAAGCCGCGCACGGAGCGGTATCGGCGTCCGCGGGAACGGACGACTCCGAATCCTGGCTCGGCGTCCCGATCCCGGCCGGCGGCGAGGTGATCGGCGCCATCGTCTTCGGTCACACCGAGCGCGATGCCTACAGCGAGGCCGACGAGCGGCTCGTCTCGACGGTCGCCTCGAGCATGGGCGTGGCCCTCGCCAACGCCCGTCTCTTCGACGAGACCAAGCGCCTGCTGGCCGAGACGGATCAGCGCGCCGCGGAGCTGGCGCTCATCAACGAGATCGGCTCGGCCCTCGCGGCGCAGCTCGACTTCGAGGCCATCGTCGAGCTGGTCGGGGAACGGGTGCGCCAGATCTTCGCCAGCCAGGCGCGGGACATGTTCATCGCGCTCGTCGACCGGGCGGCGAACCGGATCAGCTACCCCTACTGGTTCGACGATGGCAAGCGGATCGAGGTCCAGCCGAACGACGTCGGCGAGGGCCTGACGTCCCGGGTCATCACGTCAAAACGATCCCTCCGGCTCGGCACGCTCGAGGAGGCCATGGCCGCGGGAGCCATCTTCCCCGAGGGGGCATCGCCGACCGAGTCGTGGCTCGGCGTTCCCATCCCTGCCGGCGGAGATGTCACCGGCGTCATCGTGCTCGCCCATCCGGCGCAGCACGCCTTCACCGATGCCGACGAGCGACTCGTCTCCACCCTCGCCTCGAGCATGGGCGTGGCGCTGGAGAACGCGCGCCTCTTCGACGAGACAAAGCGCCTATTGGCCGAAACCGACCAGCGCGCCGCCGAACTGGCCCTGATCAACGAGATCGGCACCGCTCTCGCGGCGCAGCTGGACTTCCAGGCCATCACCGAGCTCGTGGGCGAGCGCGTGCGGGGCCTGTTCGAGGCGCGGTCGACCTTCATCGCCCTCTACGACCCGGCGACGAACATGATCGAGTTCCCGTACGAGGTCGAGGAAGGTGAGCGCTACCACACCGAACCGGTCCCGCTCGGCGAGGGGCTGACCTCGACCGTCATCCAGACGCGACAGCCGCTCGTGATCGGGACCGAGGACGAGAGCCTCGCCCACGGAGCCATCTTCGTCGGGGACGTCAGGACCGAGTCGTGGCTGGGGGTGCCCATCCTCGCCGGCGACCGCGTGCTCGGCGTCATGGCGCTCGAGAGCCTGCGGCAGCACGCTTTCACGGATGCCGATGCCCGCGTCCTGGGCACCCTCGCCTCGAGCATGGGCGTGGCGCTCGAGAACGCGCGGCTCTTCGACGAGACGAAGCGCCTGCTGACCGAGACCGACCAGCGCGCCGCCGAGCTGGCCATCATCAACGGCGTCCAGCAGGGCCTCGCCTCCGAGCTGGACATGCAGGCCATGTACGACCTGGTGGGCGACAAGATCCGGGAGATCTTCGACGCCCAGGTCGTCGATATCGGCATCTACGACAAGGACGCCGGCCTCTTGCGCTTCCCCTACACCATCGAGCGCGGCGTGCGCTTCCCGGACGAGCCGCTGGCGCTCATCGGCTTCCGCCGCCACGTCATGGACACCGGGCAGCCCCTGATGGTCAACCGGGACGCGATGACGCGTGCCGCAGAGTTCGGGCAGCCAGGCGTCCTTTCCGGGGAGCCGGCCCGGTCGGCCCTCTTCGCGCCGCTCTTCGTCGGCGGCGAGGCAAGCGGCGTCATCTCGCTCCAGAACCTCGATCGGGAGGACGCCTTCAGCCAGTCCGACGTGGACCTCCTGAAGACGCTGAGCGCCAGCCTGAGCGTGGCACTGGAGAACGCCCGCCTGCTCGACGAGACGCGCCAGCGCGCGGCGGAGCTGGCCATCATCAACAGCGTCCAGCAGGGCCTCGCCGCGCAGCTCGAGATGCAGGGCATGTACGACCTCGTCGGCGACAAGATCCGGGAGATCTTCGACGCCCAGGTCGTCGACATCGCGATCCACGACGACAAGACGGGCCTGCTCCACTTCCCCTACACGATCGAGCGAGGGGTGCGCTTCCCGGACGCGGCGATCGAGCTGATCGGCTTCCGGCGGCACGTCATCGAGACCGGGCGACCGCTGCTCATCGACGACTTCCAGGCCCGGGCGCCCGAGTTCGGCAATCCGGCCGTCATCATGGGTGAGCCGCCCCGGTCGGCGCTGTACGTGCCCTTCAACGTCTCCGGCGACACGGTCGGGGTCATCTCGCTCCAGAACCTCGACCGCGAGGGAGCCTTCAGCAAGTCGGACCTCGAGCTGCTGACGACGCTGGTGGCCAGCCTCACCGTCGCCCTGGAGAACGCCCGACTGATCGACGAGACGCGGCAGCGGGCGGCGGAGCTGGCCATCGTCAACAGCGTCGGCCAGGCGCTGGCGGGCCAGCTCGACCTCGACCGGCTCATCGACGACCTCGGCGACCAGATGCACGTCACCTTCGATGCGGACCTCGTCTACGTCGCACTCCATGATCGCGAGTCGGACCTCATCGAGTTCGCCTACTACAGCGAGAGCGGCGTCCGCGTGCCCCAGCCGCCGATGCGCTACGGCGAGGGCTTGACGTCCCAGATCCTCCAGACCAAGACGCCGCTGCTGCTCAACCAGGAGGCGCAATTCGAGGGCATCGCCCGCGTCGGCACCAAGGCCAGCTCGTACCTGGGCGTGCCGATCGTGGCCGCGGACGAGGCCATCGGCGTGATCAGCGTGCAGAGCACGACCGAGAGCGGGCGGTTCGGCGAGGCCGACCAGCGGCTCCTCGCCACGCTCGCCGCGAACGTCGGCGTAGCCATCCAGAATGCCCGCCTGTATCGCGACGCGCAGCGCCAGGCCGCCGAGATGACCGCCCTGGCCGAGGTCAGCGCCGAGATCTCCGCCATGCTCGACCTCGGCTCCGTCCTCGAGCGCATCGCCGAGCGAGCCCAGTCGCTGCTCACGGCCGACACGAGCGCCGTCTTCCTGGCCGAGGGGGACGGCCGCGTCCTCCGGCCGTTCGTCGCGCTCGGCTCCTTCGCCGACGCCATCATGGCCGACACCATCCAGGTCGGCGAGGGGATCATCGGCGACCTGGCGCGACGCGGCGAGGCCGAGATGGTCAACGACGTCGCCAGCGACAGCCGGACGGTGGCCATCCCCGGGACCGAGGGCGACGATGTCGAGTACCGGCTCATGGCCGCGCCGCTGCGCTCCCGGGGTCAGGTCATCGGCATGATGGCGATCTGGCGCTCGGCGCCTGGCGTCGCCTTCACATCGGCCGATCTGGAGTTCCTCGTCGGCCTCGCGCAGCAGGCCGCCATCGCCATCCAGAACGCGCGCCTCTTCGAGGAGGGCCGGGCGGCCCAGGAGGCGGCGGAACAGGCCAACCAGGCCAAGAGCACCTTCCTGGCCGCCATGAGCCACGAGATCAGGACTCCGATGAACGCGATCATCGGGATGAGCGGTCTGCTGATGGACACGCCGATGAGCGACGAGCAGCGCGACTTCGCGCAGACCATCGACACCTCCGCCGAGGCGCTCCTGACGATCATCAACGACATCCTCGACTTCTCGAAGATCGAGGCGGGCAAGATCGAGCTGGAGGCCCAGCCCTTCGCGCTGGGGCCGTGCATCGAGGGCGCGCTCGACGTCCTCGCGCCGGCCGCGGCGGCGAAGGGCATCGAGCTGGCCTACGCCTTCGACGATGAGCTGCCCCGCGCCATCTCGGGCGACGCCGGCCGCCTCCGCCAGATCGTGCTCAACCTCCTGTCGAACGCGGTGAAGTTCACCGAGCACGGCGAGGTGGTCCTGCGGGTCACCGGCAACAAGGTGGCCGTGCGCGCCCGCGACTCCGGGCTCGACCGCTGGGAGATCGTGGCCGAGGTCCGCGACACCGGCATCGGCATCCCGCCGGAGCGGATGCATCGCCTGTTCCATTCGTTCAGCCAGGCCGACGTCTCAACCAGTCGCCGCTACGGCGGCACCGGCCTCGGGCTCGCCATCAGCCGCCGCCTGGCGGAGCTCATGGACGGCACGATCGCGGCGGAGAGCTCAGGCGTAGAGGGCGAGGGAAGCACATTCCGGCTGACGATCCACGCCAACGAGGCGTCCGACCGCGACCTGCCGCAGGCGCGCAGCGGCCCCCTGCCCGAGCTCGTGGGGCGGCGCGCCATCGTCGTCGACGATAACGCCACGAACAGGCAGATCGTCGTGGCACAGATCGCTCGCTGGGGGATGACGGCCCGCGAGACGCCACTCCCGAGCGAGGCGCTGGGCTGGATCGCGGCCGGCGAACGGTTCGACATCGCCCTCATCGACATCTCCATGCCCGAGATGGATGGCTACACGCTTGCGGAGCGGCTTCATGCCGCCCCGGGTACCGCTTCACTGCCCATCGTCGTCCTGTCGTCTGTAGGAAATCGCGATCGCGAGGCGCCGGACATCGCCGCCTTCCTGACCAAGCCGGTCAAGCCCTCCTCGCTCCACGACGCCCTGGTGACCGTCCTCGTAGGCCGCGAGCCCGCAGCCCCGACGCGCGCGACCGAGCGACCGGCCATCGACGGCGAGCTCGCCCTGCGTCATCCGCTGCGCGTCCTGCTGGCCGAGGACAACCCGGTCAACCAGAAGCTCGCACTCCGGCTCCTGTCCCAGATGGGGTACGGCGCCGACGTCGCCGGGAACGGGCTGGAGGCCATCGCCGCGCTGGAGACTGCGCCGTACGACGTCATCCTCATGGACGTCCAGATGCCGGAGCTGGACGGATTGGAGGCCACGCGACGGATCAGGGCGGCACGGCCCGCGGCCGACGGGCCGTGGATCGTGGCCATGACCGCCAACGCCCTGGCCGGTGACCGGGAGGCATGCCTCGCCGCGGGCATGAACGACTACGTCTCGAAGCCGATCCGGCCGGCGACGCTGGCCGCCGCGCTCGCCGCCGCGCCGGCCACAGGAGGGCACGATGCCTGACCATCCGATCGACGAGGCTGCGTTCGGCCAGCTGCTCGAGACCGTGGCCGGCGACGAGGAGTTCCTCGCCGAACTCATCGGGACGTTCCTCGCGGACAGCCCGAACCTGCTGGTACAGATGCGCTCCGCGATCGAGTCCGGCGAGACCGAGACCCTTCGGCGGGCGGCCCACACGCTGAAGTCCACCAGCGCGACGTTCGGGGCGTCGCGCCTGGCCGGTCTCGCGCGCGAGATCGAGACCGCGGCGGCCGGCGCCGCCCTTGACGGGATCCCGGCCCGGGTCGAGGCGGCCGCCGCCGAATACGAGATCGCCGCCGCCGCCCTGCGCGGGCGGACGGCTGGAGCCGCGTCGACGTGACCGAGCCGCTGGGGCGGATCCTCGTCGTCGACGACACGAGGATCAACCGCGACATCCTCGTGCGGGCGATCGCGGCCCAGGGGCACGAGGCGCTGGAGGCGGAGAACGGCCGGGTCGCCCTGGAGCTCCTGGTCGCCGATCCGGACCCGGCCATCGACGTCGTCCTCCTGGACCTCGAGATGCCCGAGCTCGACGGCTACGAGACGCTCCGCCGCATCAAGGCCGACGAGGCGCTCCGCCACCTGCCGGTGATCGTCATCTCCGCGGTGGACGAGCTCGACAGCGTGGTGCGCTGCATCGAGATGGGCGCCGCCGACTACCTGCCCAAGCCCTTCAACGCGGCCGTCCTGCGCGCGCGCCTGTCCACCTCGCTGGCCGCCAAGCGGCTGCGCGACCTCGAGCGCGACTACCTCAAGACGATCGACCGCCAGCGCAGCGAGTTGGCTCGCTTCCTCTCGCCCCAGGTCGCCGAGCTGGTTTCGTCTCCGGATGGCGAGGCGCTCCTGGGCGGCCACCGCCGCGTCGTCACGGCGGTCTTCAGCGACCTGCGTGGCTTCACCGCCTTCGCCGAGACGGCCGAGCCGGAGGAGCTGCTGGACATGCTGCGCGACTACCACGCGGAGATGGGCCGGCTGGTCGTCGAGCACGGCGGCACCCTGGAGCACTTCGCGGGTGACGGGATCCTCGTCTTCTTCAACGATCCCGTGCTGCAGCCCGACCACGAGCAGCGCGCCGTGCGCATGGCGGTCGCCATGCGCGAGCGCTTCGAGGCGCTCCAGGGCGCGTGGCGCAAGCGGGGCTACGAGCTCGGCTTCGGCGTCGGGATGGCGGTCGGCCACGCCACCCTCGGCCGCATCGGCTTCGAGGGCCGCTACGACTACGCTGCCATCGGCACGGTCGTGATCATGGCCTCGCGTCTGTGCAGCGAGGCGCGAGGCGGCCAGATCCTCCTCAACCAGCGCGCCTACGCCGCGGTCGAGGAGATCGTCGTCGGTGAGCCGGTGGGCGAGCTGGCGCTGAAGGGCTTCAGCCGACACGTGCCGGCCTACAACGTGCTGGGGCTGCGGGCCGGCGTCAGTGGGGAGTAGTCACGCTCCGCTTCGCGCGGTTACATGAGTGGCACTCATGCCACGGGGACGGCCTCTGCGCTACGCTCACCCCGACGCGTCCGCCCGACCCCCTGCAGCGATGAGAGGTCCCCGATGAGACTCAAGGACAAGGTCGCCATCATCACCGGCGCGGGCGGCGGCATGGGCCGCGTCGCCTCCCAGCTCTTCGCGGTCGAGGGCGCGAAGATCGTCGTGGCCGAGTTCTCCGAGCCCGCCGGGCGCGAGACCGTACGCCTCGTGGAGGAGGCGGGCGGCAAGGCCACGTTCGTCAAGGCGGACGTGTCCAAGGAGGCCGACGCGAAGGCGATGGTCGACCACGCCGTCGCCACCTGGGGGCGGGTCGACGTCCTGTACAACAACGCCGGGATCATGCCCGAGGCCGATCACTCGGTCACCGACACCGACGTCGCGACCTGGGACCAGGTCATGGCCGTCAACGTGCGCGGCGTCTTCCTCGGCTGCAAGTACGCCATCCCGGTCATGCTCGCCCAGGGCTCGGGCTCGATCATCAACATCTCGAGCTTCGTCGCCCTGATGGGCTGTTCGAACCCCCAGGATGCCTATACGGCCTCCAAGGGCGCGGTCCTTGCGCTGACCAAGTCGCTGGCCGTGCAGTTCGGCCCGCGAGGTGTCCGTTCGAACGCCATCTGCCCCGGTCCCGTGGAGACGCCGCTGCTCATGGACTGGCTGGTCAAGGACGAGGAGGCCAAGCGCATCCGCCTCGCGCGCAACCCCACCGGCCGCTTCGGCAAGCCCGAGGAGATCGTCTACATGGCCATGTACCTCGCCTCCGACGAGTCGCGCTGGACGAACGGCGCCTCGCTGGTCGTCGACGGCGGCATCACGGTCAACTACTTCTAGGATCGGCGCCATCGGGACCGGCGCCATGTCCGCCATGACGGGGGCGCGCCTGGTCACCCTCGCCGAGATCGAGGCGGCGGCGGTCGGGCTGCGCGGCGTCACCGTGGTCACGCCGCTGCTGCCGTTCGGCGCGGACGCGTACCTCAAGCCGGAGTCGCTCCAGCCCATCGGCGCCTTCAAGCTGCGCGGTGCCTACCACGCCATCTCCTCGCTCTCCGCCGCGGAGCGGGCGGCCGGGGTGGTGGCCCATTCCAGCGGCAACCATGCGCAGGGCGTGGCGCGGGCGGCGCGGCTGCTCGGCGTGCGCGCCACGATCGTCATGCCCAGCGACGCCTCGGCCGTGAAGCTGGCGCGAACGCGGGCCGACGGCGCCGAGGTCGTGATGGTGGGCCCCTCGTCCGAGGATCGGGCGAGGAGGGCCGAGGAGCTGGCGGCCGAGCGAGGGCTCACGCCGATCCCGCCCTACGACGATCCGCGGATCATCGCCGGCCAGGGCACGGCCGGCCTGGAGATCGTTCGGCAGGTGGAGGCGCTGGGGATCGAGGGCCCGTTCACGGTGCTCGTGCCAGTCGGGGGCGGCGGGCTCGCGAGCGGCGTGGCCACGGCGGTCAAGTCGCTCCGCCCCGAGGCCCGTGTCTACGGCGTGGAGCCGGCCCTCGCCGCCGACGCGCGCGACTCGCTGGCCGCCGGCCACATCGTGCGCTGGGATCCGGAGCTGGTGGGACGCACCATCGCCGACGGGCAACGCGGGTCGTCCATCGGTCGGCTGCCTTTCCTGCACCTTTCCCGCTACCTGAGCGGCATCCTGACCGTGGAGGAGGACGAGATCTGCCGGGCCATGGTCCGTGCCCAGCGCGAGGCACGGCTGGTGCTCGAACCGTCGGGCGCCACGTCGCTGGCCGCGCTCCTCTTCGCGCTGCCGGAGGATGCGCCGCGGCCGGTCGTCGCGCTGCTCTCCGGCGGCAACGTCGACCCGGCGCGCTACGGCGAGCTGATCGCGCGCGGCGAGGCGGCCGGGGGGTGAACGCGCGGGGCGGCCGCGGCACGCCCCTGCGCTGGGCGCCAGGTGTTCAAACGGACGAACGGGACGCCGTTCCATGGGCCTCCTTCGCCGTCCTGCACGCCGGGTGTGCAGTCGAGCGGAGGAAGCCCCGCTAACGCGACCGCGACCGTCCGGCGGTGCCCTTCCTTCGCCCGTTCGCTCGCCCGGTGAGCGGCGTGGGGCCGGGTGACGCCGACCGGAGTACCCTACGCTGCGCGTCCGCCCACCCGCCGAACGGCCCGAGCGGGCCACCCACCGGACACCACCGAGGGCACCCATGACCACCGAGCAGCGCGCCCCCGACACATCCATCACGGCCACGAAGATGGTCGTAGGCGGCGAGCTCGTCGACGCCGCGGACGGCCAGGCATTCCAGGTCAGCGATCCGGCACGCGGCGTGGTCATGGCCACGGTCCCGCAGGGCGGCCGGGAGGACGTGGATCGCGCCGTCAAGGCGGCAACGACGGCCTTCGAGGACCCGAAGGGCTGGTCGAGCTGGTCCGCCGCGAAGCGCGGCCGGACGTTGCTGAAGCTCTCTCAACTCGTCCAGCAGAACCTCGAGGAGCTGGCGCGGCTGGAGAGTCGCAACGGCGGCAAGCCCATCTCCGGCGCGCGCGGCGAGGTCTTCGGGGCGAGCCTCGTCTTCGAGTACTACGCCGGCGCGGCCAACAAGGTCTTCGGCGAGACGATCCCCGTCAGCAAGCCGGGCCTCGACTTCACGCTGCGCGAGCCGATCGGGGTCGTGGGGCTGATCGTGCCCTGGAACTTCCCCATGCTCATGGCCAGCTGGAAGCTCGGGCCCGCGCTCGCGGCCGGCAACACGTGCATCCTCAAGCCCGCCAGCTACACGCCCCTGACGGCCCTCAGACTCGGCGAGCTGGCGCTGGAAGCGGGCTTCCCGCCTGGCGTCGTCAACGTCGTGACGGGACCGGGCGGCACGGCCGGGGCCGCGCTCGCCGCGCATCCCGGGGTGGGCAAGATCGCCTTCACCGGCGAGACGACCACCGGGCAGGAGATCATGCGGCTGGCCTCGGGCACGATCAAGAAGGTCACCCTGGAGCTGGGCGGCAAGAGCCCCAACATCGTCTTCGCCGACGCCGACATCGAGCGCTTCGCCAAGGAGTCGCCCTACGCCGTCTTCGACAACGCCGGCCAGGATTGCTGCGCGCGCAGCCGCATCTTCGTCCAGCGCCCGGTCCACGAGCGGGTCGTGGAGCTGTTCGCGGAGGCCACCCGCAACGTGAAGGTGGGCGACCCGGCCGACGAGGCGACCGAGATGGGCAGCCTGATCAGCTTCAAGCAGCGCGACCGCGTGCTCGACTACATCGGCATCGGGCGCGACGAGGGCGCCGAGCTGGTCGTGGGCGGCACAGCCCCCGCGGGCGAGGCCTTCGCCGGGGGCGCCTACGTCCTGCCCACCGTCTTCGACAACGCCCGCAACGACATGCGCATCTGCGCCGAGGAGATCTTCGGCCCGGTCGTCTCGATCATCCCCTTCGACTCCGAGGAGGAGGCGGTGCGCATGGCCAACGACACGCCCTACGGCCTTTCGGGCTCGATCTGGAGCCGCGACATCGGGCGCGCGCTGCGGGTCGCCAAGGGGATTCGGGCCGGCGTGCTCTCGGTCAACTGCAACAGCTCCGTGCACACCGAGGCGCCCTTCGGCGGCTACAAGATGTCGGGCATCGGCCGCGAGCTGGGCATGCATGCGATCGACATGTACACCGAGCTCAAGAACGTCTACGTCGACCTGAGCTAGCGCCCAGGCCGGTCCCAAGGTGGGAGAATGGCTACGCGCCCGCCCAGGGGGCGCGTCGCAGACCGGGGGGCCGGCCCGATAGCAGCACAGATCGACGCTCGACCCACCGGCGCGCCGCTGAGGCTCGCCCGCTTCGCGGCCGCCTTCTCGGTCGTGGTCGGGCTCGCGGTCCTCGCCGGCTGGGCCCTCGACATCCCCCCCGCCAGGAGCGTGGTCCCTGGGACGATCAGCATGAAGGCGAACACGGCGGTCACGTTCGCCCTGCTCGGCATCGGCCTCTGGCTGGTCACGAGCGGGCGCGCAGGGCAGCGAGCGTACCTCGCCGGACGCCTGCTCGGCCTGGCCGTGGCGGCAGCCGGGTTCGTCAACCTGGCCGAATACGGCTTCGGGGTCGACCTCGGCATCGACCAGCTCCTGTTCGTCGACCGCGACGCTGCTACGGCCTATCCGGGCCGGATGTCCCTGCTCACCGCGCTGGCCTTCATCGCCGCCGGGACCGGCCTGGCCTTCATCGATGCCCGGCCGCGGGTCGTTTGGTCGGCCGGCCTGATGGCCGTCATCACGGGCGCCGTGGGCTACGTGGCGCTCGTGGGGTATGCGCTCGGCGTCGACCTGGTCCGTGTCGTCACGCTCCAGAACGTCGCGCTCAATACCGCCGTCACCCTCCTCGTGGTCTCCTTCGGCATCCTGGCCACGCGACCCGACCGCGGCCTGGGCAGGCTGCTGTACGGCCCGGGCCCGGGCCCGCTCCTGTTCCGGCGCCTGCTGCCCGTCGCGATCGTGCTCACGCCCGTCTTCGCCTTCCTGCGTCTCGCGGGCCAGCACGCGGGTCTCTATTCGACCGAGACCGGCGCCGCCATCTTCACGCTGGCGATGATCGCCGCCTTCTTCGCCATCCTGCTGTGGAGCGCACGCTCGCTCGACGCCATCGACGCCGCCCGACGGGAAGCGCTGGCGCGGCTCGACCGCTTCTTCGCGCTCTCCCAGGACATGCTCGTCATCACCGACGCGGAGGGTCGCTTCACGAAGGTGAGCGAGGCATCGCGGCGCATCGTCGGGCGGGCACCCGAGGAGCTCGTCGGCCGGCCCTTCCTCGACTTCGTCCATCCGGACGACCGGGAGCGCACCGTGGAGGAGTTCCGGCTGCAGATCGCCGAAGGTCGTACGACGTTCGCCTTCGTGAACCGTTACCTGCACGCCGATGGCGGCGTCCGCTCGATCGAGTGGACGTCCCGGTACGATGCGGAAGACGGGTTCGTCTACGCCGTGGCGCGCGACATCACCGAACGGCAGCAGGCCGAGCGGTGGGCGGCCGAGCTGTTCGGCTCGTTCACGAGCCCGGTCACGATGTACGACCCGGTGCGCGACGAAACCGGCACAGTCGTCGACTTCCGCCGGATCTACGCCAACCCGCGAACGGCCGAGATCCTGGGCCGTCCGATGACCGACGTGATCGGGACCACGCTCCGCGAGACGACGTTCCCGCAGGTCATCGATCTGGCCTTCCAGGGGTTCGGGCGCGTCCTCGAGACCGGCGAGCCCGAGCTGCTGCCCGAGCGCGAGATCGTCGACCGATCGACCGGCCGGCCGCTGATCCTTGCCGTTCACGTCAGCCGGATCGGCGGTCGGATCGCTCAGGTGAGCCGGGACGTGACCCTGGAGCGGACGGCCGAGCGCGAGATCACCGCGGCGCGTGAGGAGGCGGAGGCCGCCAACCGGGCCAAGACCGAGTTCCTCTCGCGCATGAGCCACGAGCTGCGCACGCCGCTCAACGCGATCATCGGCTTCGCCCAGATCCTCGAGCTCGACGGACTCGACGAGCGCCAGGCCGAGGGTGTCGACCAGATCCTCAAGGGCGGGCGGCACCTGCTCGAGCTGATCAACGAGGTGCTGGACATCAGCCGCATCGAGAGCGGCCAGCTGGGTATCTCGGTCGAGCCGGTGCTGGTGCGCGACGCCGTCTCCGAGGCGATCAGCCTCATCGGCCCGCTCGCCGAGGAGCGCCGGATCCGGCTCCGCTCCAGCATCGCCGACGATGGCCTGTGGGTCCTGGCCGATCGCCAGCGCCTCAAGCAGGTCCTCCTGAACCTTCTGGCCAACGCCGTGAAATACGGCCGAGCAGACGGGACCGCCGTGCTCTCCTGCTCGCGAGCGGATGCCGGCCGGCTCCGCTTCACGGTCGCTGACGACGGGCCCGGCATCGCGCCCGAGCTCCAGGAGCGGCTCTTCGCGCCCTTCGAGCGTCTCGGTGCGGAAGCGTCGCCGGTCGAGGGCACGGGCCTCGGCCTCGCCCTGTCGCGTGCGCTCGTCGCCGGCATGGGCGGCTCGATGGGCATGGACAGCAGACCCGGCGAAGGCACGACCTTCTGGTTCGAGCTGCCCCAGGCCGAGGCGCCGGCAGAACGTGCGCCCGAGGTCGGGGCAACGGCTTCTGTCAAGGGCACCGTGCGATCGGGGACCGTCCTCTACATCGAGGACAACCTGTCGAACTTCCGCCTCATCGAGCGGGCGCTGGAGCGCCTCGGGGAGGTGCGACTCCTGCCGGCCATGCTCGGGCGGCTGGGCCTCGACCTCGCCCGCGAGCATCGACCGGACGTCATCCTGCTGGACCTGCACCTGCCGGACATGGCCGGCGAGGAGGTGTTCGCCCGCCTGGTCGCGGAGCCGGCCACGAGTCGGATCCCCGTCGTGGTCCTGAGCGCGGACGCGAGCAGCAGCCAGGCGGATCGCCTGCTGGCATCGGGCGCGCGGGCCTACCTGACCAAGCCGATCGACGTACTGGCCTTCCTCGGCCTCGTCGAGGACCTGCTCGGTGGCGCCGAGGGGGCCGACCCCGCGGCGCGACCGTGAGCACGAGGCCCGGCGCGAGCCAGGATTTGACGCGACGCCTACGATAAGCCGTCACTGGAAGGTGCCGGCCCAAGGATCGACGTGATCTGGCGTCCACCGGCGACCCACCCAGGGGGGTCATGTCCGATGCCGCCGCCTGATCCGGCCCGCGAGGAGCTGGAGGCGCGCGTGGCAGAGCGCACGCGTGAGCTCGCCGAGGCGAAGGCCGAGGCCGTGCGGGCGGACCGTGCCAAGGGCGAGTTCCTGTCTGCGATGAGCCACGACCTCCGGACGCCGCTCAACGCGATCCTGGGCTTCGGGCAGCTGCTCGAGCTGTCCAGGCTCGGCGAACCCGACCGCGACAGCGTCCAGCAGATCCTCCGCGCCGGGCGCCAGCTGCTGGCGATGATCGACGACATCCTCGAGTTCACCCGCGTGGACTCCGGCCGGCTGACCCTCGCCATCGAGCCGATCGTCGTGGCCGAGGCGGTGCGCGAGGCGATGGACGTGGCCCGAACGCAGGCGGTCGAGCGCGGCGTGCAGCTGGATTGGTCGTCGGGGGCGGAGACCGGCCTGGCCGTCCTCGTGGATCGGCGGCGGCTCGTCCAGGTCCTGCTGAACCTCCTCGTCAACGCCGTCAGGTTCAGCCACGAGGGCGGGACCGTGACCGTCGCGGCCGAGCCGCTCGGCGAGGAGCGCGCCCGGATCATCGTCCGCGACAGCGGCGTCGGGATCGGCCCGGAGCGCATCCCGCGCATCTTCGAGCCGTTCGAGGTCGATCCAGGCGGACGATCCGGTTCGCGGTCCGTCGGCCTCGGGCTCGCCGTCGGCTCACGGCTGGTTCGGGCGATGGGCGGTTCGATCTCCGTCGAGAGCCAGCTCGGGTCGGGCAGCGCCTTCTCGCTCGACCTGCCCCGGGCGGACTCGCCGATCACGGCCGATCTGCCCACGCCGTCGGCGGCCGGCGACGGACCGGTTCGCACCATCCTCTACGTCGAGGACAACCTCACCAACATCGCGCTCGTCCAGCGCCTGCTGGGCCGTGACAGGGACGTGCGCATGCTGGCCGCGATGCAGGGCCGGCTGGGCCTGGAGCTGGCCCGCGAACACCTGCCCGACCTGATCCTGCTCGACCTTCGCCTGCCCGACGTCACGCCGGAGGAGATGCTCCGCGAGTTGAAGGCCGATCCGCGCACCCGCGGCATCCCGGTCGTCATGCTCTCCTCCGAGGAGACGCCGTCCCGCATGGGCGAGATGCGTGCCCTGGGAGCGAGCGACTACCTGACCAAGCCCATCGACGTGGCCGCGTTCCTCGCCACGGTCGACGCGATCTTCGGGACGAGCTGAGCCGTGCCCCTCGACGTCGACGTGGTCCGACCGCCGGCGCGCCTGGCCGGCGCCCGCGTCCTGGTCATCGACGACGAGCCGGCCAACACGCGCATCCTCGAGCGCCTGCTGGAGACCGCCGGCTACACGGATGTCCGCGCCACGAACGATCCCCTCGAGGGCATGGCGCTGTGCGAGACGTGGACGCCCGACCTGCTCCTGCTCGACCTCCACATGCCCGAGGTCGACGGCTACAGCATCCTGCGGCAGGTCACCGAGCCCGAGAGAGGGGCCTTCCGTCCGCTGGTCGTCGTGCTGACCGCGGACGTCGCGCCTGCCGCCCGCGAGAGGGCGCTCTCCCTGGGTGCCATCGATTTCCTGACCAAGCCCTTCGATCACCTGGAGGCGCTGCTGCGAATCCGCAACCACCTGTCAACGCGCCGGCTGGAGCTCGATCTCGTCGAGCACGCCGAGATCCTGGAAACGCGCGTCGCGGAACGGACCGTGGAGCTGCGCGACAGCCTGGAACGGCTGCGCGAGACGCTGGAGGAGCGCCGACGTCTCGCCGCACGGCTGGTGACGGCCCAGGAGGAGGAGCGCAGGCGCGTCGCCGCCGACATCCACGACGACACGATCCAGACGATGGTGGCGGTCGGGATCCGTCTCGAGCTGCTCGCGCGCCGGCTGTCCGACCCCGAGCTGCAAGAGGAGCTCGACGTGCTCCGGGCGACGGTGTCGGAGTCCATGTCCGGCCTGCGCCATCTCCTGTTCGAGCTGCGGCCGGCGTCGCTGGAGCAGGTCGGCCTGGCCGCGGCGCTCGAGGAGTACCTCGACCAGGCGCGGCGGGACGGCGGGCCTGCCTACAAGCTCGAGGTCTCGATGCGTCGCGAGCCGGCGCTGGAGGAGCGGGTGGTGCTCTACCGGATCGCGCAGGAGGCGCTGGTGAACGCGCGCAAGCACGCGGCCGCGACGTCGGTGTCGGTCGTGCTGGCCGACGATGGGAACGGCGTCCGCCTCGAGGTCCGCGACGACGGCCGCGGCTTCGTCGCCCATGGGATCCAACAAGAACGAGGGCACATCGGCCTGCCCTCGATGCGCGAGCGGGCGGAGCTGTCCGGCGGCTGGTGCCGGGTCGAGAGCGCTCCCGGCGCGGGCACGACGGTCACGTCGTGGATCCCGCTCACCGGCGGCGACGAGGAGGCCGAATGAGCGATGCCACGCAGGCTGCGCGGCCCATCCGGGTCATCGTCGGCGAGGACGATGCGAGCGTCCGCCAGGCCGTGGTGGAAGCCATCGGCCGTGAGGCCGGCATGACCATGGTCGGCACCGCAGCCGACGCCGAGGAGGCGATCGAGGTCGCCGCGCGGGAGCGACCGGACGTGGCCGTGCTCGACGTGAAGATGCCTGCCGGCGGGGGGCCGCGCGCGACGCGCGAGATCGGCCGGGTCTCGCCGGCGACGCGGGTGGTGGCGCTGTCAGCCCACGACGACCGGGTCAGCGTGGCCGAGATGCTCCGCGCGGGCGCGCTGAGCTACGTGGTCAAGGGCGCGCCGATCGGCGAGCTGCTGGAGGCCATCGAGCGTGCCTCGCGCGGCCTGGCGAGCCTCTCGGGAGCCGCGGCGGCAAGCGTCGCCCGCGACCTGGACGAGCGCATGGCCCTGCGGGAGAGGCGAGATGAGGAGCGTTCCCGGCGGATCGAGGAGGTGCGGCTGGCGCTCCAGCCGGGCGGGATCGTGCCGGTCTTCCAGCCCATCATGGAGATCGGGACACGCCACGTCGTCGGCTACGAGGCCTTGGCGCGCTTCCTGGTCGAGCCGCAGCGCCCGCCGAACCAGTGGTTCGCGGCCGCGGCCGAGATCGGGCTCGGCGTCGACCTCGAGTTCGCCGCCATCAAGGCTGCGCTGGAGCGATTCGACGACCTGCCGCCCGAGGCCTATCTCTCGCTGAACCTCTCGCCGGCGGCATGCCTCTCCGGGCGCCTGGACACCGCTCTCCTGGGCGTGCCCGCCCACCGGCTCGTGCTGGAGGTCACCGAGCACGCCCCCGTCCCGGATTACGACGTGCTGCGCGCCGCACTGCGCCCGTTCCTCGCCGGCGGCGGACGGCTGGCCATCGACGACGCCGGGGCCGGGTTCGCCAGCCTGCGCCACATCGTGCGCCTGGCGCCGGACGTGATCAAGCTCGACATCAGCCTCACGCGCGACATCGACACCGACCGCGCGCGCCGGGCGCTGGCCGCCGCGCTCGTCTCCTTCGGGCGCGAGATGGGCATCGGCATCGTCGCCGAGGGGATCGAGACCGATTCCGAGCTGGAGACGCTCGGGGAGCTGGGCGTTCGCTCCGGCCAGGGCTACCTCCTGGGCCGGCCGGGTCCGCTGCCGGCGTAGCCGCGCGGAGGGCCGGATCGCCCGAAACGGCCATTCGGACACGCTCGCACGGTTGTTCGTCGACCACTGGCAGTGGCGGAGGCGAGAGACCGGGGCCGGGGGCCGAGCCGGTTGGGCTACAGTTGCGCACGCAACATCCCGTCCTCCGGCACCCCCCATACGCGGAGCGCACCCGACCTCATGCCCGCCATCCGGACCACCACCGTCCCCGACGAGCTGCTCGACCTGGTCACGACGGACGCCCTCGGCCACGTCTCCTCGATCGGGCTCGACGGGTCCATCTGCAGCCACATCGTCTGGATCGACTGGGACGGGGAGCACCTGTTGATCAGCTCGCCGGTCGGCTCGCTCAAGGGCCGCAACTGGCGCGCCAACCCGCAGGCCGGCATCACCGTGGTGGATCGCACGAAGCAGTTCCGCTACATCCAGGCCGCCGGGCACGTGACGGAGATCCGACCGGACGAAGGCCTCGCGGTCATCGACCGCCTGTCGCGACGCTATCGCGGCGAGGACTACCCGGTCCGGACGGGAAGGCGAGAAGTCTTCGTCATCACCCTCGACCGCGTGCGCGCCTCGCTCGGCTGAGGCGCCTGCGCGGTCAGACGGCGGGAAGCTCGCGCAGCAGCTCGGGGTGGAGGTCCGGGCGTACGCGGCGGACCCAGTCGCGGAGCGCCCAGGTCGAGGTGCGGAAGGCGATCTCCGGCCAGGGGATGGCCTCCGGGGCGAAGGTGCCGAACTCGAGCGCCTCGGGGTTATCGCGCAGTGCCCCGCCCACGATGCGCGCCTCGAAGGCCACGACCACCACGGCGGCCTGGGTGCGGGAGTAAAGGCCCACGATCTCGCCTGGCTCCACGAGCAGCCCCGTCTCCTCCAGGGTCTCGCGGATGGCGCCTTCGCGCACGGTCTCGTCGATCTCCAGGAAGCCGCCCGGCTGCGCCCAGAAGCCGTAGCCGGGCTCGATGCCGCGCCGCAGCAGGACCACCTCGCCGCCCTCGGTGATGGGCAGCGTCGTGACCACGAGGCGGGGGTTGACGTAGGCCACGAACCCGCAGGCGGAGCAGGCCAGGCGCTCGCGGTGGTCGCCGTCGATCGACCCGAAGCGGAGCGCAGCGCCGCAGCGCGAGCAGTAGTTGAGCGCGGCCGCGAGCCACGAGGGGACGCCGCCCGAGACGTGCTCCTCGGGACGGTGAGTGGCCTCGGTCAGGTCCTCGTCCATCGCCTCAGGCTCCGACGACGAGCCAGATCGCCGTCACCTCGAGCACGACCCCGAGGCAGGCGACGGCGAACCAGCCGAAGCGGACGAGCCCACGACCGCGATCCACCCCGAGCCAGGCGAAAGCCGAGCGCCAGATGCGCAGCCCGGCGTCGGCGGTGACGAGGACGAGCATCATGCCGCCGAGGAGCACAGGGAGGCGCACGATCGGATCGTGGAGCTGGGCGCCGAGGTTGAGCGCGGTGATGGCGATCGTGCCGCACATGAGGCCGATCACCGAGAGGTAGATGAAGGCGCCCTGCAGCGGCGTCGGCTTCGTCTCGGGCACGCGTCCGGGGGTCACGGCTCCGCCCTGCGCGTCGCGCCGAACCGGCACCCCCTGCCGATCCAGCACGGGCATCCCGGGCGCCCAGCGCTCGTCTTCCATCACGGGCCGATTCTACGCCCGGGCGAGCGTCCCGCCCCTCGCCACTCCCCGGTGGCCAGGGGAACGGCGCGAGGCGTGGCGCCTGATCCTCAAACGCACGCCAGCAGAACGCAAGAAGCTGCGCGGGATC
>Ga0334722_10001056_pt1 | contig 36229 bp, 38 predicted proteins | sample C3_bottom_MG_FD_207210 | JGI IMG/M metagenome (GOLD analysis project Ga0334722, IMG submission 207210) | Sediment microbial communities from Yellowstone Lake, YNP, Wyoming, USA - C3_bottom | ecosystem: Environmental > Aquatic > Freshwater > Lake > Sediment | place: USA: Wyoming | collected... | reverse complement strand
GCAGTTGAGCTGACTATAAATACAAAAGTCGGTAGAAAAAGGAGTGCCGGCTTACTTGGAAGTGCCATGTCAGTCACTTCAAGTCCGACAGGCTCCTAGAGGAAGCAGAGAAGCAGCACATTATCGAGGCCCTGGAGACCACAGGATGGCGTTTAAGCGGCAAGGACGGTGCAGCCGAGATTCTGGGCATCAATCCAAAGACGCTTGAATCAAGGATGAAAAAATTGGGCATCCAGAGAAACAGAAAAAATGCCTGATATATCAGGAGACTCCTGACATATCAGCAGGCTGAACCTTCCGTCGTATCGTTCTCACATCGTCGTATTCGCTGAAATTTCAATATTTTCAACAGCATAGGGACTCCTGTCTCAGCAACAACCGTCCTGGCACACATTCTGCACTATTATTCACTGTCGAACACAAGAGTAATGTTCTCTGTTGATGCGGCAGGCGCATCGAAAAAAGCATTAATACCTATCGAAAGGAGCGAGGAATGATAAAAAAGAAGAGAAAGCTGTTTTTATTGGTTGCAGGTGCTCTGTTTTTGGTCTTAACAGGATCAGCAACCCAAAGTGAGGCACGGGTAAGTGTCAATATAGGGGTAAATCTCCCTGCCTACAGGTTCGCTGCACCACCGCAGGTCGTTGTAATACCGGGAACATATGTTTACATGGTCCCTGACATTGATGTGGATGTTCTGTTTTATCAAGGCTACTGGTGGCGTCCTTATGAAGGGCGCTGGTTCAGATCCAGAGACTACAAGGGGTCATGGAGCTATGTAGCCCCTGCGAGGATCCCCCGTGGTTTGAGAGAACTGCCGCAGGACTATCGCAGTCGTCTGTCGCCCGGACACGATCGCATACCCCACGGCGACCTGCAAAGGAACTGGAAGAAATGGGAAAAGGAAAAACACTGGGACAGGCGGGGTGAACAGGATCACGGGGTGCAGGGTGGGCATGACCGGGATCGCGGAGGCCATGACAGTGACAGACATGATGACCGCAGAGGCTATGACGATCGTCGTTAAAGCGATGACGAACAGGACTCCGAGGTCTTAAGGATAAGGAGAGAGGGTGGACACGAAGATACTGGTGACATTGAAAATGACTGTCCGGCCTGAAAAAAGGCATGATCTTCTGGAAACGATCAAGGGTATGCTCGAACCCACCCGTGTCGAAAGGGGATGCCTGAGTTACCGTCTCTATGAAGATATAGAAGACAGAAATGCCTTTGTCCTGCTGGAGGAATGGGAGACACAGCAGGACCTTGAGAGACATATCCGCACAGACAATCAGCAGCGGATTCTCACGCTGATGGATCTCCTGAGCAGACAACCGGAATTGCGGTTCAACACAGTCTCACACACGACGGGAATGGATCTCATTGAACATGTCCTCAAGAATAATGTAACGGGATGAGAGGGGAAGGATATGCTGTCGGTTCCGATGCAACCACGGGACATGATGGCATAAGACAAAAAGGAGGCTGCTATGATCTGGACAATCTTTGTGATACTCTTGGTACTATGGGTATTGGGGTTGGTAAGCAGTTACACGATGGGCGGATTCATTCATATTTTACTCGTTGTGGCAGTCGTTGTGCTGGTAATAGGCCTCTTTCGGAGGTGATCCATATTTAACCGCCGGGCAGAGAAGGCAAACCCGGTGCCAAGGGGGTGCGGATGAAGAAACAATTTTCAGAACATGGTGCAACTGAGAAAACAATAAATTCAAAGGAGGTATTAAAGATGCATGCAATGACAGCAAAGAGGGTGTTCATATTCTTAATAGCCGTTTTTTCGATGAGCTGGCTGGTGGGGTGTTCCCACGTGGAGAGGGCCCCGAATGACAGACCGGGATATTTGTACTATCACAAGCCGCTACCGGAGGCAGCCAGATCACTGGATGAAGCGCGCCTGGCTGGCAAAGACAAGGAATGTCCCGCAGAATTCAAGGCTGCAAGCGATATGGTGGACAATGCATTTGAGACCTATATAGCATGCCACACGCAGGAAGGGATCGATATGGCCCGTGAAGCGATCGGAAAAATCAAGGCCCTTTGTCCGGCAAAACCCGTCGCTGCGGTGAAACCTGAACCCCTGCCAGAGCCTGTGCCTGCACCAACTCCAGCGCCGACACCGCCACCGCCTGCTCCCGTTGTCGAGCCGGTGAAGATAACCCTTGAGGACATTCATTTCGACTTTGACAGGGCGACCCTTACCAATGCCGCAGTGGTTATTCTCAACAGAGACATACAGACACTGAAAGATAACCCCGGCGTCATGGTCCAGATTGAGGGGCACACCTGTGCGCATGGCTCTGACGACTATAACATGGCACTGGGCGAAAGAAGGGCCAATGCGGTAAAGGAGTTCCTTGCACACCAGGGTATTGCCTCCGACAGGATGACAACGATCAGCTATGGCGAAACAAGACTCGCAATGCCTGAGATACCGACACCGCACAACAAGAATTCAACGGAAGCAAAGGCAAACAGACGCGTTCACTTTGAAGTCATCGTAAAGTAGGAGCACCTGCAGGGGCGTATTTCAATACGCCCCTAAGTGCTGCAACGCATGGTTGCAGCTCCAAAAAGGAGAAGAAAAATGAATAAAGTTGTTTTGCTGGCCGTGTTGGCTGTTTTTTGCCTGGCCCTCGTTTCCGGGTGTGCTACTACCCAAACATGGCCGGATTATGAAAGAAATGCAGAGAACAGAATGGTCGTCATACAGGAGAAGATTGGGGACGGGCTGAAGACCGGCGCGATTACCCCTGACCAGTCCCAAATGTTTCTGACGACGCTGAAGGGTATCAGGACCGACTATGAGGCGCTCAGGGACAAGAGTGTCTACCGGAACGAGTGGGACAGTCTTAATGTCAGACTCGATGCACTCGGTGATGAGATCAACCGGGCGTTGGGCCGGACAGCAAGAATTGAAGAACCAAGAAACGGTGACAGGATTGTCGCGTTCCAACGGAGAATTGATGATGGAAGAATCAGCGGGCGCCTGCCTCTGACAGAGGGGAGAGAAGTTCAGTCCAGGCTCGACTCCATCCGGCGCGATTATTTGCGGATGACCGAAGGAGGGAGATACGCCACGCATGAGGAAAGAGCCGACATTTCTCTCAGGCTCGATTCACTGGAAACCGAGCTGAACCGGTATCGCTAGGAAATTTGAGTGCAATCGTATGATTGCAGATCTAACGTAAGGAGGAGAGATATGAAAAGATTTATTTTTATGGCAATATTGCTGGTATTTGGACTGGCCCTGTTTTCGGGCTGTGCCGCAATAAAAGGCGAGACAACGGGTGAATATATCGACGACTCGACGATTACGACAAAGGTCAATGCAGCAATCGTCGAAGATCCGGATACCCATTATTTCAAGATCGATGTGACGACACTGCAGGGAGCGGTTGTTCTCCAGGGTTTTGTGAACAGCAAAGTGACCGAAGACCGGCTTGTAGCAAAGATCAGGAACATGAGGGGCGTGAAATCCGTAAAGAGCCTCCTGAAGATAGAAATGAAGAAGTAAGCTCACCGGGAGCCCTTCTGTGAGGAAGGGCTCACAAATTTTAATAAAAATGAAAGCAGGAGTGAAGAATGTTTCATAAAAAATATATGCTTAACCAAATAATGGGTTTGAGTCTCTTGGCAAGTCTGGGCTTCGTTATGCTTCTTTCATTGGCGCAACCCGACACAACTCTGGCCGCGGCGACCGCACCATCAATTGGTAACGCGGGTAGCTTCGCGGTACTGGGGGCCACGGCAGTTACCAATACCGGCCCGACCGTCATCATCGGAGATCTTGGCATAACGCCGAATGGCTCAAGCTCTGTCACGGGCTTTCCCCCGGGGCAAGTGATTGGAACGACACATTTCGCTGATGGAGTTGCGGGTTCGGCCAAGTTTGATGCCAATGCCGCATTCACCTTTATAGACCAGCCCTGCGATGTAAGTTACTCCGGTGGCCAGGATCTGGGAGGACTGACGCTTACGCCGGGCGTCTATTGTTCCGCATCGTCCCTTTTCCTGACGGGAACACTCACCCTCGACGCCCAGGGAGACCCCGCTGCCGTCTGGATTTTCAAGATGCCCGCAAGTACACTCATCACTGCTTCTGATTCGGTTGTGAGGGTTATCAACGGCGGTCAGGATTGTAATGTGTTTTGGCGGGTCGGCAGCTCCGCGACGCTCGGCACGCGTACGACTTTCATAGGGACCATCATCGCGGCGCAGAGCATCAGTATGGTTGGAGGCGCAAACATATCCGGCCGAGCCCTGGCACTCAATGCTGCAGTGACGCTGAATAACAACGCTGTTTCCGTCTGCTCACTCATCCCATCCGTGGGAGCCGGTCCTGTTCCACCCACGGTGAGCAAAAGCTTCAATCCGATCACGATCAATGCGGGTGGTACATCGACACTCACCATCATCCTGTCCAACACGAGCAGCGACACCCCCGACACAATTACCACGCTTACCGACAACCTGCCCACCGGCGTGGTAATCACGGGCACACCTGCGGCCAGCACCACCTGTGTTGGCGGCACCGTGACCGCGACACCGGGGACCGGCACCATTATTTTGAGCGGCGGGACAATTCCAGTCGCCAGCGGCAGTGTGGCTGGCACCTGTACGGTGACTGTGGGCGTAACTGCTGCCACTGCAGCCGGATTCGTTAATACGATAGCCGCCGGTGACCTGGTGACCGACAATGGCAACAACGCCGCACCGGCCATTGCAACCCTGATCGTTCCGCCTGTTCTTGCGACCACACCCGTCCCCACGCTTAATGAGTGGGGCGTAATAGTATTTATGGTGCTCGCGGGTCTTGGGTCTGTCTATTATCTGAGGAAACATAAAAGAATCTAATTGGCTTGGCAATAAAAAGGGCAGGGCTCAACCCCCTGCCCTTTTTTGTTTGCGTGAGAGGCGGAGGCCCTGAGATGTTTGACGATTTTGAGGATATTGTCGAGACCGTACGTGAACCCCTTATTGTACTGGATTCTGACCTGAGGGTCCTTTCAGCAAACCGCAGCTTTTATAAATCATTCAGGGTAACGCCCGGAGAGACAGTCGGTAATCGCATATATGACCTCGGGAACCGGCAGTGGGATATTCCCGGGCTTCGGACGCTGCTTGAAGATATCCTTCCCAAGAACAATAAGTTCGACGACTATGAGGTCGAGCATATATTTTCGAACATAGGACCCAAAACAATGCTTCTCAACGCCCGCCGTATCACGCACAAAGAAAAAAGTTCCCCGATGATCCTTCTTGCTATTGAAGACATTACAAAATTCAGAAAGCTCGAAAGAGAGCGGAAGAATATCCTTTCCATGTTTGCCCACGACATGAAAAACCCCGCGGTAACATCGGAGGGTTTTCTGTCGAGGCTTATCCAGGGCAAGATAGGGGCACTGACGGAAGAACAGCAAAACTACCTTGAAATTATCCAAAGTGAGCTTAATAAATTATCACAATTAATATCAGATTTTCTCCAGTTTTCGAGGTATGAGGCAATGGATTATAAGCCGGTCCAGGCCCCCTTTAATATCGAGGAGGAAGTCCGGAAAAATATTGAAGCGGAAAAGGTTGAGGCTGAAAAGAGAGAACTGCTTATTGGCCTTGAACACCTGGACACCATAACCCCTATAGTTAATGCAGATATTGCCATGGTAAACCGTGTCATCAGAAATCTTCTCGTCAATGCAATAAAATATACGAATCCCGGAGGATCCGTCACAATCAAAATATCGGACAGAGGCAACGAAATACTCGTCTCAGTTACCGATACGGGCATGGGAATACCGGAAGACCGTCTGCCATATATATTTGACGCATTCTACCGCGCGGGAAACTCAAAGGGTTCGGGGCTCGGGCTATGCATAGCCCGGGGCATAATAGAAGGTCATGGGGGAAGAATATGGGCTGAAAGCATACCCGCCCATGGCAGTACCTTTCACTTCACCCTCCCGAAATAGCAGAGCAATACCTGATATATCCGGAGGCTCCTGATATATCAGAAAACAGCACCCTTCCCTGACTCAGTCCTCCGGCGCAGCTTTAGCTGAAATTCCCTATTATTTCCATGCGTTAGAGCCCTCCTGTCTTCAACGCTGACACTGGCATGCATCCTGCTGTCTAAAAAACAGCAAACACTGGAGCCTTTTGATGCGATAGTGCAATCAAGGATTAAGAAAACCTTTTACAGGGAGGTATCCCGACTCATACAAAAAAGGGAACGAGTATACGGCTTAACACGTGTCTCATTCTCGGCAGCAGCATTTAGCTCTGAAACCAGATGGATGAAAGGGGATATTGATGGCGAAAAGATTGGAGATCGGGGAATTTCTTGAAGAAGAAACCCCGCAGGAACATGACGACATACTCTGGGCAGGCGGTGCTGATCCGGATGAAGCTGAATCCGAAGAAGAGGAAAAGACCTCGCCGGCAGACAACGATTACGAGCCTCTCAAAATGTATCTGAGGGAAATGGCAAGGACACCCCTGCTGACAAGAGAAAGGGAGATTGAAACCGCCAAGTTGATCGAAAAGGGGCGTGCCCGATTGATGGAGATCGCCTTCTCCCTCCCTTTTGCAGTGGAAAAGATGCTCAGGCTCGGAGAGGCCGTCCGCAAGGGTGAGGCAGGGCTCAGCGATATTATCCAAAGCAATCTCGACCCGGACGAGGCACGGGAAACTTTTCTGCTCTGGCTCGACCTGCTCATCAAAGGTCACCGGAGGCCGAAACTGCCTCAGACCCGCAGCCCGAAGCAGCTCAGGGGGGATAAAAAGGCGGTCCCGGAAGGTAGACCAAAGGCACCTGATATTACGGATCTCCTGACTCTAAAGTGGAGTTTTATCTACTCGTTTTATGAAGAGCTGGAGGCCTCGGTGAATAAGATAGAGGAAGTCCAGAGGGAAATGAACGCCATCGGGAAGAGGCCTTCGGCAAGCGGGTCAGATAGCAAACGGGGACAGCGTCACGTTGCCTCTGCTTCGAGAAATATAACTGCCCCGGATTCCCGCTGCCGAAAAGCTCAGAAGCCGGGGGAAAAGATCTATCTCGACTGCAAATCCAAAATACGAAGGTATGAGAAGGCGATGGGTATTACCTATTCCGGGATGAAGAAGCACAAAAAGGCCTTCGAGACCTGCAGGGAGGAGATTTCGGAATCCAAGGGAGCAATGGTCCGGGCAAACCTCAGGCTGGTGGTCAGCATTGCAAAAAAATACATTGGTAAGGGTCTCAGCTTTCCGGACCTGATTCAGGAGGGTAACATAGGGCTGATGAAGGCGGTTGATAAATTCGAATACCAGAGGGGGTACAAATTCAGCACCTATGCGACCTGGTGGGTAAGGCAGACGATCACGAGGGCGCTCACGGATCAATCGCGCACGATCAGGATCCCTGTGCATATGGGGGAAGTAATTGCGAAGGTTGCCACGATCAGGAAGGAACTCATCAAGGAGCTCGGGGACGAGCCGTTGGAGCAGGAGATCGCATCAAGGCTGAATATACCGCTTCCCAAGGTGAAGACGATCCTTAATATATCCAAAGAGCCGATCTCTCTTGAGTCGCCGATAGGGGAGGAGAAGGACGGCCAGTTGGGAGACCTGATCGAAGACAAATCATCCCCTTCGCCCCTGGAGAGCGTCATCAGCAATGACCTCAATAGAAATATAGAAAGAGCACTCCGAACACTCAATCCAAAGGAGTCCAAAATCCTGAGAATGCGTTTTGGAATAGGCGTGGACGGTCCCCGCACCCTTGAAGAACTGGGACAGGAATTTGAATTGACCCGGGAAAGGATACGACAGATCGAAGTGAAGGCGATTCGCAAACTGAAACACCCCTCACTCAGCCTGTCCCTCAGGTCATTTCTCGAGGCCTGAACCTGGGCCGTTAACCATTATGCAGTAAACGTTCGCCAGGAAAGGAGGAATACAATGAAGAACGCTGTTTTGCTATCCATGTTAATGGTTATTGGATTAGTCGTATTTTCCGGTCGCACCGCGAGGGGAGAAGAAGTGGGTGCAAATCCCGACGATTCGGGTATCACAACAGAAATTAATGCGCTGTTGGTCAAGGACCCGGATGCCCAGAATTTCAAGATCGCGGCCACAACAATACGAGGAGATGTTGTTCTGCAGGGTTTTATAAAAAACAGGAAGGCCGAGCAACGTCTTGTAGCAAGGATCAGCGAAATCAAGGGCGTTAAATCCGTGAAGAGCCTCCTGACGATGCAGGAAAAATAGAAGATCGACAAGTGCATTCCGTAAAGGCACTCCCCATCTGTTCCGGATTCCCGGGGTGCACATTCAACAACAGGCTTTGAAACATCACCCTCAAAAGAGAGGGACAGGTATCCACTCTCTTTTGACGACAGATGGCCAGGACCTGATGCCCGGAAATGATGATGCATAAAGCGATCAAGAGCAGACAACCAAAAAGGAGGAAAACATGATGAGCGTGTCCAAAATTTTATTTGTCGTACCGATTCTCATAGTATGCAGCGTGATTGGGGCAAACGCACTCGATCAATCAATCTGTTCTTCGGGATCAAACGAGGAACTTTATCCCACCGGTGCGCTTAAATCCTGCGTGCTGAAAGATTCTTTCCGTTCAAACGATGTCAACTGCAAGAGCCAAAGTCCGGTAAGCTTTTACGATAATGGCCGGCTTGAAGCATGCATACTTGCTGAACCGGTCACGATAAGCGGACAGAAGTGCAAAGAATTCGAGCCGATAAACTTCTACCCCGACGGAAAATTCAGATCATGTGTGAAAACTGATTGATCGGCGAGGCTTATGCAGCAAGATTCAGGTGATCCCACACAGGGCTTGCGGTCCTCCGCAAGCCGGTGTCGCGAGGGATGGAGACATCAATGCCAGGACACCTGAATCGGGCATCCTGACGACTCACATTTAGAGAAACAGAACAAATACCTGATATATCCGGAGACTCCTGATATATCAGAAAACAGCACCTCTCACCGCATCAGTCCCCCATTGCAGACTTTAGCTGAAGTTCCAATGATTTCAAAGCGTTAGAGAAGCTCCCCCGGCAACACAGGTCCTGGCACAATTTGTGCTCACCACATTATGACGTAGAAGAGAAAAATTAAGTCGTCTCACGCAGCACGTTCATTAAAGAATTTACTGAGTCAGAAGCACCGGCAGTACCATCGAATCCTTAAAGGAGGAAATATGAGAGCGACACCACTTAGTTTAATATTGGCCGCTGTCCTGCTGAGCACCTGTTTCGGCTGCCTCGTGGGAGTGCAGGAGGAACGAAGAGGATACGGTGAGCAGGACCGGAGAGGTTATGATGACCGGAGAGACCATGACAGAGACAGGCATGATGACCGGGAGCGCGGAGACCGTGATGGAGACAGACATGATGACCGCGGAGACCGTGACGACCGGCGTTAAGCCGATCCTGAACCGGGATCCGATGTCGGAATCCTGGTAGCCGGGAGGAACCGTGATACTCGCTACCTTAAGACTGATTATCCGGCCCGAAAGACGTCACGATTTTTTGGCAGCGATCCGGGGAATGCTCGAACCCGCCCGGGTCGAGAGGGGCTGTCTGAGCTGCCATTTTTATAAAGATGTAGAAAACAGATCTGCCTTCGTACTGATGGAGGAATGGGAGACTCAGCAGGATCTTGAGAGACACCTCCGCACAGACAATCAGCGGCGGTTGCTTGTACTGATGGATCTCCTGAGGACGAAGCCAGAATTCCGCTTTGAGACGGTCTCAGACACGGCAGGACTGGATCTCATTGAAAATGTACTCAAGGAAGACGATGAAAATCGATAATGAGGACTGGACAAGGCGGGTTTGTAAAAAGCTCCGGAGGCAAGGCGCGCAAGGAATGAGAAATGAGGCGTACTGGTTGGTACGTCGCAGTGACGAATTTTGAAGCGCAACGCAGCATGCGGACTTTTTACGAAGCCGTCAACAGTGCAATCATATGATTGCACATCTTACGTCAGGAGGAAATAAATGAAAAAGCTTATTTTTATGGCAGTGCTGATGGTTTTTGGACTTGCCCTGTTCTCGGGCTGTGCCACCATAAAGGGCGAAACAACGGGTGAATACATCGACGACTCGACGATCACGACAAAAGTCAACGCAGCAATCGTCAAAGACCCGGACGCCCATTACTTCAAGATCGATGTAACGACAACACAGGGAGAGGTCGTTCTCCAGGGTTTCGTGAATAACAGAGATACCGAAGCGCGGCTTGTGATAAAGGTCAGGGAGATCAGAGGCGTGAAATCCGTGAAGAGCCTCCTGAAAGTGGAAGAGAGGAAATAAGGGCCATGGGCACAATACTGCTTATCATTTTGATACTCATGCTTGTCGGCGCACTGCCCACCTGGCCCCATAGCAGAAGCTGGGGCTACTATCCCAGCGGCGGACTCGGATTAATACTTCTGATCCTGCTCATCCTGCTGCTCCTGGGGAGGATCTGAAGAGATTTTCGAGAATGAGAAATCATTGTCAATTCGTCTGAAAGGAGGGACGCACACTATGAGTAACGACGACCAACAACTGAGAGATGCGGTAAAACGGCGCTGGGGAGCGCTGACCGACAGAGACCTGGATACGGTCGATCAGCAACTGGATCGGCTGCCGGATCTGTTGCGGGCGCGCTACGGGTACACACGAGAAGAAGCTGAAAAGGAGATAGCTCAATTCCTCAGCAGCAGGGAACCTGAGGGGAAAAATCCGGTTGAAATAGTTCGTGAAACCCTGACAGACACGACCCCTGAACAAGAGGCCCATGTCGAGAAAAAAGTCTATAAATAATGAAGACACACAAGAGGGCTAAAGGGGCCCATGCGGATGATGCACTGAAATGGCATGCAGGGCATGAAGCTCCGGGAACCGGGCCGGCGCAGCGGTCTTTGACACTTAACCAGCACAGCATGAAAGGAGACATACCATGCCGTTAATTCAACTAGTGATTGTTTTGGTTGTCGTAGGAGTGATACTGTGGGTAATTAACAGCTACATACCCATGCAGTCTACCATAAAGAAAATTTTGAATGTAGTCGTGGTTATTGTCGTGATCCTCTGGCTGCTGAATGTCTTCGGACTCATAGGAAACCTCTCGACAATTCGTATCGGGAAGTAAACCCGGTTAGAAGCCATTCACCCTGTTGTTGGAATGGCCTGAACTCACTCGCAATGGAGTGATATTTTAGACATTAAAGGAGATTTGAAATGAAAAAGTTCACATTAATAGTGGCAGCAGTTTCTTTCGTTGCGCTGGCAACTCTGGCCTATGGAGAAATGGGCGGCAAGGGTATGGCATCAGGAATGATGTGCTGTTGCGGCATGGATGGGAAGATGATGGACGCTGAGCATCATATGGCGAAACTTATTAAGGATCTGAACCTTGATGATCAGCAGAAGGTTTTCATGGGTGAGATCAAAAGCAGGATGATGAAAGAGACAATCAGGAGAAAGGCAGACATGCATATTGCCCAGATTGAGCTCAAAGAACTTCTCATGCAGGACACCGTTGATATGACGGCGGTTGAGGCCAAGGTGAAGCAGCTGGAGGCGATGAAGACCGAAATGCAGCTCTCTCACATAAAGGCCATGGAAGAGTGCAAAGCAAAATTGACACCTGAGCAGCGCAAGAAGTTAAAAGAGATGCTTGAAGCCGAGCCCATGCATGAAATGAAGCACGATCAGAAGAGCGGGATGAAGGAGAAAAAAGCCGCTGCAAAACGCCACCACACAAAGGAGAAGGTACAGTGAACTTAAAAGCGATGTATTCTGCGGGACTGATGACGACTGCGATCGTTCTGTCGGTAAGCAGCATGCCGGTGCAAGCTTCCACCATGGATGACAGCATAGAATCATCGGCCAGAAAGTCGTATGTATTTATGACCTACCTTGCGGGGGATGATATTAAAATCCATTCTAAGGATGGCGTCGTATCCCTGACGGGAACCGTTTCCGAAGAATCCCACAAATCATTAGCCCAGGAAACCGTGACAGGCCTGCCCGGGGTGAAAAGCGTGGAGAACAGGCTGGAAGTCAGAGGCGTGCCCCCCACCCCAAACTCGGATGCGTGGATCAGAGACAAAGTGAAGGCCACCCTTCTGCTCCATGAAAGCCTCAACGCCGCCAATACGGAGGTCGACTTCAAAGATGGCGTCGTGACCCTGCGCGGCAATGCCGCCAGTCATGCACAAAAGGATTTGACGACTGAATACGCCAAAGATGTTGAAGGGGTCAAAGAGGTCAACAATGAGATGACCGTGACCTCATCGAAGACCTTAAAGGACATCCTCCGGACACCGGGTGAACTGATCGATGACGCATCAATCATAGCCCAGGTCAAGATAGCATTGCTGTTCCATCGCTCCACCAGCGCGCTGCATACCAGGGTCGAAACAAAACTTGGCGTGGTCACACTGGGAGGCAAAGCCAAAAACGCAGCCGAAAGGGACCTCGTGACGAAACTTGTCACTGACATACCCGGGGTGAAAAGCGTAAAGAACGAGATGACCATCGAGGTGCCCTAGTCCAGGACCACAGGGCCATCGCTGGTCTCGTTAATAATGCCAGGAGGTGAGGATATGTTAATACATGTTGTTCGTACCGGAAGGCATTTCGATTACATCAAAGATTTTCTTCTCAATGATCTGATTGAAAAAAAGGGAATAATTAAATTCAAACGCAGCACAGGATGGGCGACTATAGGGACAGATCCGATAAGAGGCACCAATCGGGATGCTGCATTTATCGGTACCGATAGAAGAGCTCCTGCTGTTTGATCACTGCCGGCTTGCACGCGGAACGCAAGCCGGCAGTGATCAGAATAATACCGAAAGGAAAGGCTCAATGAAAACCAACATGTTATTAGGCATCATCCTTATTGTGATTGGAGTTATCGCGTTCGCATATCAGGGCATCACCTACACGACCAGGGAAAAGGTTGTCGATCTCGGTCCGATCCAGGTGACTGCCGATAAGACAAGAACGTTTCCCCTGCCTCCGATTGTCGGCGGGGTGGCACTTGTGGGCGGCATTGCCTTGCTGGTCATGGGAAATAAAAAAAGCTGACAGGAGACAAAACAGTGACGTCTACCGGAGGAGTAAAATGAAAAGAATACTTTTTGTTACAATGCTTTTAGCCTTGGCAATTGCAATTCCCATCCCCGCGATGGCAGCGGTAGATATTAATGTGAATATTTCTCTGCCGCCCGCCCTCGTATTTTCCGGACCACCAGATGTGATCGTCATGCCCGATACGAGCGATGTTTACCTTGTTCCCGACATCGATGCAGACCTCTTTTTCTGGAACGGCTGGTGGTGGCGTCTGTGGGAAGGACGCTGGTATCGCTCACACTATTATAACCGGGGCTGGCGTTATTACAGCAATGTTCCCAGCTTTTATTATGACGTAGATCCGGGCTGGAGAGGATATTACAGAGACCGTCAATGGTACGGACACCCGTGGAACTACGAAAGGATCCCTAACCAGCGGCTTCAGCAGAACTGGAAAAGCTGGAAGAATAATCGGCATTGGGAAAGGCAGGGAACCTGGGGCGTCCAGAGCTATCAACCCCGTCCACAACAACAGCTGCAGGAACTGAGACAGCAGAGACAGCAGCAATATCAACAGAGACCTGAGGTTCAGCGACAAAGGCAACCGCTGGCTAAAAAACCTCAGGTGCAACAAAAAATACAGCCTCAGGTTGTGCAGCCAAGACAGCCTCAGGAGAAAGTTCGGCAGCAACAAAAACAAGAGCCGAGACCTCAGGTTCAACTGCCAAAGCAGCAAACCAGGGAGAAAGCCCAGAGGCAGCCGCAGGAGCTGAAACCTCAGGTCAGGCAGTTTAAACAGCAGCCTCAGGAGAAAGCTCAGAAACAGCAACAGCAGCAAAAACCTCAGGTCAAGCAGCTAAAACAGCAGTCTCAGGAGAAGGCTCAGAAACAGGAGCAACACTCTCAGCCGCAGGGAAAACCTGAGAGAGGTGATGACGAAAAGAAGGACAGGAGATAGGGCAACAAAAGATTCACCATCAGGCATAGAGGGTAATATACACTCAGGTAGCTGCCCCGCTCTGGCGGGACAGCTACCTGAAACAAGAAGGGTTGATCAAGGGACCGATCATTTCAATGACGAGGAGGCTGACATGAAAGACAAAAGAAAAGCATATGAAGAAAAACTCGATGCGCAGATTGAGGAATGGAACGCGCAGATCGCGCTGTTCAAGGCCAGAGCGGACAAGGCCAAGGCTGAGGCAAAGATCGAATATAACAAGACCATCGAAGCGTTGCAGCACAGGCAGGATGATGCCAAGGCAAGGCTGCACGAGCTGAAGGCCGCTGGCGATGAGGCATGGGAAGACCTGAAGACCGGCGCTGAAAAGGCCTGGGACGAAGTCAAAACAGCATTCCACAATGCAGCCTCAAAGTTCAAATGAGAAGGGACGTCTGCCCCATCATCGGACCGACGCCTGACGACCTCAGTCCGCTTCAAAAGAAGCTGGGAATAACGTGGCCATGCTGACACGCATCATCTCCCTTCTCAAAGTAACCGGAAGCCTGTGCGCGGTCTCGCTCTGTCTCCTGCTCCTTTTCCCTCCAAGCCCTGCAGCGGCTGCCGACAGGCCCGGCGATGAATTTCTGGCCGGTTACGCAGCCTCCATTCTTGAGCGGGATCTGCACTGGGAGAGAGACAGCTATATTCTGAAGGTTGTCAACGGGGTTGCCACGATTACCCTGTTGAAAGATGACCCCATGCGACGGGAAGAGGCCGACAGACAGCTGCGGACGATCACCGGACTGCAGGGGACCGCGATCGTTGTGAAGAAGCCTGTAAACGACGGCAGGCCAGGAGTGGCAGGCCGGATTATGGGGCTAACCCGCGAAACAGAGGCCTTTCCAATAGGGGACCTGTTCCGGCCACTCATCGCCGACCCGAAGCAGCCGCAGTTCTTTGTCAGCATCAACCGCTTCAGATCATCGGGCGTGCATTACACCATGGCGTCAGTCGGCTTTGGAGAAACGTTCGGTCTGTACAGGTTTTTCGGCAGCCGCCAAGGAGACGGCCTGCAACTGAGCGTGGAGGGCGCCCTGTTCGCCCAGTTCAACCTGAACACCCCTTCCTACGATCTCATCAACGCGGATTACACGATAGGAATTCCCATCACCTACCGGCATGGCGACGATTCGGTCCGCTTCCGCATCTACCACCAGAGTTCGCACCTGGGGGATGAATTACTCCTGAGTGCCAATCATCCGGACCGCGTTAACCTCAGCTACGAAGCCCTGGAACTCATCTATTCCCGTGAGTGGCGCGGATGGCGGGTTTACGGCGGCGGTGAGTATATTGTCCATAAGGAACCCGCTGATCTGAAGCCGATGAGCGCCCACTGGGGGATCGAATACCGCGGCAGCAAGCGGTTTATTTGGAATGGCCGGCCGATTGGCGGAGTGGACATGAAAAGCCTGAAGGAGCATAACTGGGCCATCGACACCAGCGTCAAGGCCGGACTCGAATTCGGGCACCCTAACCCCGGGCAGCGCCGCCTGCGCCTCATGGCCGAGTGGTACAAGGGATATGATCCGCACGGCCAGTTTTACAGCAATAAGGTTGATTACTATGGCCTCGGGGTGTCTCTTGGATTCTGACAGAGTCTAAGAAATTTACCGGGATAAAAAGACTGAACTTTGGGGGCTATAATGACAGAAAAAGCTCACACAACAGCAAAACATTCGGGTATGGGGGCCGTTCCTTATGCAAAGGGTGTGACCTTTCGGGTATGGGCACCCCATGCCGAAAAAGTTTATCTGATCGGGACCTTCAACGGCTGGAGTGAAACCTCAATACCTCTCTTCAATGAGAATAACGGATACTGGTCCGCTGACGTATCAGAGGCAAAAGCGGGAGATGAATACCGCTATTTGATACACGGGCCGGAGAGCTCCTTCTCCCGCATAGACCCTTATGCCAGGAAGGTGACGAATTCGGCGGGCAATGGCGTAATCTATGATATAGATGCCTTTGATTGGGGTGACGATGCCTTTACTATTGCCTCGTGGAATGAACTCATCATTTACGAGATGCATATCGGCACCTTCCACGTCAAAGAAAAGGGACATCCGGGCACGCTGGATAGCGCCATAGAAAAATTCCCTTATCTTAAAGAACTGGGTATCAATGCCATTGAAGTGATGCCGATCATGGAGTTTGCGGGCGACTTTTCGTGGGGCTATAATCCGTCCCATCCCTTTGCCATTGCAAGCATTTATGGCGGGCCGGACGCCTTCAAGCGATTTGTGAAAGCAGCCCACGAGCATGGTATCGCCGTAATATCAGATGTCGTTTACAACCACTTCGGCCCTACTGATCTGGATTTATGGCGTTTTGACAGCTGGAGCGAAAATGACAAAGGGGGCATCTACTTTTACAATGACCGCCGTTCCAGCACACCCTGGGGAGAGACGCGTCCCGATTATGGCCGCGGCGAAGTGCGCCACTATCTGTGCGACAACGCCCTGATGTGGTTCGAGGAGTACCATGTCGACGGCCTGCGCTGGGACGCGATAACCTATATGAAGAATATTCTGGGCAGTGATTCGAGCCCCGCAAATGAAATCCCCGACGGCTGGAGTCTGATGCAGTGGATCAATCATGAGATCCACCAGCGGTTTCCCGGCAAGATCGGCATCGCTGAGGACATGAAGGTCAACGCCTGGGTCACGCAAAACACCGGGGCGGGCGGAGCGGGCTTCAATGCACAATGGGACAGCGAATTCGTTAATCCCATCCGGCTGGCCATCATCGTCCGTGATGATGGCCAGCGCAATATGGATGCAGTCTCGAAAGCTATCGGATTTCAGTACGATGAAGATGTCTTTCGCCGGGTAATCTTTACCGAGTCGCACGATGAGATTGCCAATGGACGGGCCCGCGTTCCGGAGGAGATCTGGCCGGGCAACGTGGACAGCTGGTTTTCCAAAAAGCGTTCCACCCTGGGATCTGCCCTTGTTCTGACATCACCCGGAGTACCAATGATTTTCCAGGGACAGGAGTTGCTGGAAGATCGCTGGTTCCAGGATAAAGTTCCAATCGATTGGACCCGGCTCGAGGACGAAGGCTGTATTCTCAAGATGTATCAGGACCTGATTGCCCTTCGTCGCAATCTTCCGGGCATTACGAGAGGTTTGTGCGGACAGCGCTTCCAGATCTATCATGTTAACCATGAGGCCAAACTGATCGCTTTCCATCGGTGGGACCAACAAGGTCCAAAAGACAGCGTCATTGTGGTGGTCAATATGGCGAATCAAAATCGCGATGGTTATGTCATCGGCTTTCCACGGGCCGGCTTGTGGAAAACGCGTTTCAACAGTGACTCTCATGACTACTGCCCAAGTTTCGCCAATCATCCCACCCCTGACGTCGAAACCCGAGCAGAAGGATCCGACGGGCTGCCCTGCTCCGGTGAAATCGGCATCGGGCCATACACGATAGTCATTTTTTCACAGGATGAATAGCACCTGAGCGGGTAAGAGGATGATGAGAATGGTTGTTGTTTTGGCGAAATTCACTTAAATAAAGGAGGATGTATGATTTCAAAGATTCTTGTTCCGACAGACGGGTCAAATGCAGCTCAAAAGGCAGCCACCTATGCGGTAGACCTGGCAAAACAGTTACATGCCACGGTAATCGTCCTGAGCATTATTGATAAGCGCTCTTTTATAGGCCAGACCGTTCCGGCCAGGAAGGCAGCACGGCATGTCACAGAGCCTATCGAGGATTATCTGAGAGGGGCTGCCGAAGGATATGCCGCAGAAACAATAAAACTCTGTAATAAGAATGGCGTTCAGTCACAGACTGTTATAACTGCGGGACATCCGGTGGAGGGTATCGTGAAAGAGGCTGCAAAGGCAAAGGCAGACCTGATTATTATGGGTTCTCACGGGCAGAGCGCCTTATCCGCCGCTGTCCTCGGCAGTGTTACCTATGGCGTAATCCACAAAGAAACAAAAATCCCGGTGCTTATCGTGAGGAAGTAGTAGTGCTCCACTATCAAGTGTGCGCGGTTAATTAATATCGGAACGAGGTAACCAAATTATGCAGACTGATGACAGGCAACACCGCTCTATCTTACAGAAAATCGCGTACAGGGCAATGCTGCAGAGGGGATTACTCCCTGATTTTTCGAGTGAAGCACTCGCTGAACTCGGCAGGATTCAGTCGCCCGCAGCAATAAACAGCGAGCAGGTCCGGGACCTGAGGGGGCTGCTTTGGGCGTCTATCGATAACGATGATTCCCGGGACCTTGATCAGCTTACGGTTGCCGAGGCAATGCCGGGGGACAAGGTCAAGATACTCGTTGCCGTGGCCGATGTGGACGCACTGGTTAACAACGGCACGGCAATCGATGAGCACGCCCGACATAATACCACCTCTGTCTATACCGCCGGAAGGATATTCCCGATGCTTCCTGAAAGGCTTTCCACTGACCTCACCTCCCTGAATTTCGATGAGGAGCGACTGGCAATCGTCGTCGAAATGGTAGTCGGAGCGGACGGCACGTTGGCAGCTTCCGATATCTACAGGGCGAGTGTCCGCAATCATGCAAAGCTGGCTTATAACAGCGTCGCCGCATGGCTTGAGGGCCACGGAATTCTTCCTGAGTCGGTCGCCTCGGTAAAAGGGCTTGAGGAAAATCTGCGTCTGCAGGACAGGACAGCCCAGGGCATGAAGAACCTCCGGCATGTCCATGGTGCCCTGAGTTTTGAAACAGTTGAGGCGCGGCCGGTATTTGACGGCGACGAAATCCGCGATCTCGAAGCAGAAAAAAAGAACCGGGCAAAGGACATTATCGAGGATTTCATGATAGGGGCAAACGGCGTCACTGCCCGGTATCTTTCGTCGAGGAATTTGCCGTCTATCCGCCGTGTCGTCCGCACTCCCAAGCGGTGGGAGCGGATTGTCGAACTGGCTGACGAACACGGCTCCAAGCTCCCTGCTGCGCCGGATTCAAAAGCCCTGGAGGATTTCCTGACAAAGGCAAAAGCTGCCGACCCGGTCAGATTCCCTGACCTCTCCCTGGCGGTGATCAAGCTTATGGGGGCCGGTGAATACGTTGCAGAACTTCCGGGAGATACTGCCCCGGGACACTTTGGCCTCGCGGTCAGGGACTATACCCATTCTACGGCCCCTAACCGGCGGTACCCCGATCTTCTCACCCAGCGCCTGTTAAAGGCCGCTATAGGCAAGAGTCCTTCCCCCTATAGCAATGATGAGCTTGAGGCCCTCGCAAAACATTGCACACAGGAAGAAGACGCCGCAAACAAGGTCGAGCGCCAGGTCAGAAAATCCGCGGCGGCAATGCTGCTGGAAAACAGAATCGGGGAGCAGTTCGATGCCATCGTTACCGGCGCAGCTGAAAAAGGCACCTGGGCCCGGCTTCTCACGATACCGGTCGAAGGACGGGTGGCCCACGGGTTCGAGGGACTTGATGTCGGCAACAGGATCCGTGTGCAGCTGATATCTGTCGATGTTGACCGGGGATACATCGATTTCAGGAAGATCGGCAAGGAGTAATGCCAAGCACAGGAAAAACATCCAGGGTGATTTTTATGATACTCCACGTGAGTATCATAATCGCTTTCAGCAGCATGGCCTTTGCCCGGGAAGGCGGCATCTCAGGTCCCGCAAAGGACCTCTCAGACAGTCAGGGTATTCAGGAGGAAAAGCCCGAACAGGCCGCACAGGCCCTGTCCTGGGAGACGGGTGCCGGCAAAAGCTACCTTATCCCTGCCCTCGAAATCCCAGCCTTCCTCCTTCTCCTCAACGGGTATGACCGGATTGCTTACCCCAATGCTGTGGAGGGAGGAAAAAAAGTCTACGAGACGAACCTGTCAACCTTCCGGGACCACCTGTTCCGCGGGCATTGGGGGATCGACCAGGACGCCTTCGCCATGAACCAGTTCGGGCATCCGTATCAGGGATCCATGTATCATGGCTTCGCCCGGTCAGCGGGCCTCAACTACTGGGAATCGCTCCTTTACACCAATATGGGCAGCTTTCTCTGGGAAACGGGCGGGGAGACCACCCACCCCTCCATCAATGACCAGTTCGCCAGCGGTATCGGCGGGACCTTCTTCGGGGAGGCGCTCTTTCGCATGGCCAGTCTGCTGCTCGAGGGCGATGGCGACAAACCAGGGTTCTGGAGCGAACTGGGCGCGGCGGTGTTCTCACCCCCTCTGGGTTTCAATCGTCTTGCTTTTAAAGACCGCTTCAAACGCGTATTTCCCAGCCACAATCCGGCCATCTTCTCGCGCCTGCGGTTCGGCGTACATCTGAACTCGCACCTGAACAATTTTGGCGGCTCCGGCACCAGTAAAAAGACCGAGGCGACTGCAGACTTCTCCCTGGCCTACGGACTCCCCGGAAAGCCCGGCTATACCTACAAGCGTCCTTTCGACTATTTCCATTTTGAATTCACCAGCCTCGGCAACGTACATAACCCTTTTGATAACGTCATGATCCGAGGCCTTCTCCTCGGAAAGGACTACGAGGCAGGCGATTCCTACCGCGGGATATGGGGCCTCTATGGAGGCTATGACTATATATCGCCGCACATCTTCCGCGTCTCAAGCACCTCGGTCTCTCTCGGCACTACCTTTCAATGGTGGCTCTCGAAGGCAACAGCACTCCAGGGCACAGCCCTCGGCGGCGTCGGCTATGCCGCGGCAGGGAATGTCACTCAGGTGGGTGAACGCGATTACCACTTCGGCGTCGCACCGCAGGGGCTCCTCGGGCTCCGACTCATCCTCGGCGACAGGGCCATGTTCGACGTAACAGGACGCGCATATTATTTAACTGGCGTGGGGGGAGCGGACCCGGGAGGAAGAGAGACCATCGGCCGCCTGAACACGGGATTAACCGTTCGCGTTTACGGCAGACACGCCCTTGGGATCCAATACATCACATCCAGCCGGGACGCCCGGTATCCCAGCCGGGCGCCCAGTCACCAGACGACAGGAACCGTCAGCCTCGTGTACACGTTGCTGGGCAACCCCGGGTTCGGCGCTGTCGAGTGGCGCTGACCACCGCTGGTGTACGAAACGTTTTGGTTGAAGAATACAGATAAAGCTGAATGGTTATGATATGCTGATCCAGGACGAATATTTCAAAAACATCTTCAACACCGTTCGTGATGCAATTCTCATCCTGGATGAGGACATGAGAGTTTTGTCAGCCAATCGCAGTTTCTTCACAATCTTCAAAGTAGATTCAAAAAATACAATCGGCTCTCTTCTGTTCGATCTTGGCAACGGACAATGGAACATTCCGTACCTTCGCGTACTGCTTGAGGATATTCTTCCGAAGAACGACACCGTTGATGACTATCAAATTGAGCATAATTTTGAGAGCATCGGCCAGAAGACCATGCTCCTGAACGCCTGCAAGATCAGGGAAAAGAAGAACGACCCGCCGATCATCCTCCTGGTCATAGAGGACATCACCGAGCGCAAGCGGCTGGAGGACCTGGTGGCAGAATCTGAAGAGCGGTACCGGCGTATTTTTGAGACCGCAAACGACGGGATAGTACTTCTCGAAAAACGCGAAGGGAATATAGTTCATGCCAATCCTGCTGCCGAAAAAATGTTGGGTTATGCCAAAGGGGAGTACATAGGGAAAAAGCTTCAGGATATCGGGGTATCACTCGACATGAGTGATTTCCCCGCGATAATGAAATCCCTGGACAAGAGCGGCATTCTTAGCTACGGTGACGTTCCGGTAAAAACCAAGTCCGGCCAATATCTCGACACGGATATATATATGGTCGACAGGGCAAAGCTGGCACAATGCAATATTCGCGATGTCACTGAACGGAAGCGGGTGGTGGAGGCGCTGCGTGAATCACAGCAGATCCTTGAAGGGATCATAAACGCTATACCCGTGAGGGTATTCTGGAAGGATCGCAATCTCGTTTACCTGGGCTGTAACACGGCATTCGCGCGCGATGCCGGATTTGCGGATCCGAAGGACATCATCGGAAAAGATGATTACCAGATGGGATGGCGTGATCAGGCGGAATTGTATCGCAGCGATGACCGCCAGGTCATCGAGAACGGCGGCTCCAAGTTCCTCATAGAAGAACCCCAGACGACTCCCGGCGGAGACATCATCACGCTTCTGACGAGTAAGATACCCCTGCTTAGTTCTCATGGCGAGATCATCGGAGTACTCGGGACGTATATGGACATCACCCAGCTGAAACGCGCAGAGGAGGCCCTTTGTCACTCGGAAAAGAAATTCAGGGACCTCCTTGAAACGATTAATCTTCTTTCGGCAATACTTGATCACACCGAAAAAATTATTTTCTGCAATGACTATCTTCTTCAACTTACCGGCTGGACAAAAGATGAAGTGCTTGATAAAAACTGGTTTGACCTTTTTTTGCCCGTCGGCATACGGGAAACTGTCCGTTCGATGTTCGCAACGGGCTTTATTGAAGGAACCATTCCAGCACACTTCGAGAATGTGATCCTAACGCGTGACGGGAAAGAGAAACAGATCGAATGGAATAATTCCCTATTGCGGGATAAGGAACAGAAAGTCCTGGGAGTGGCCAGTATCGGCACCGATGTCACCGAACACAAAAAACTTGAAGACCAGCTCCGTCACGCGCAGAAGATGGAGGCTGTCGGCACTCTGGCTGGCGGGATTGCCCACGATTTCAATAATATGCTCAATGTCATCATGGGGTATGGCTCCATGGTCATGGACACCCTGGAGGCCGGTAGTCAGACGAAGGAGCAGATGCATGAGGTGCTCATTGCTGCCGAGAGGGCTGCGAATCTCACCAAAAGACTGCTTGTATTCAGCAGAAAACAGGCTGTTGCAGTGAAGTCCGTTAATATCAACGAGGTTATTCACGATCTGCAGAAAATGCTTGTCCGGATGATCAGAGAGAGTATTGATTTTACTATGGACCTTGAGGACAGGCCGTTGATTGTACTGGCTGATGCAGGGCAGATAGAGCAGGTGATGATTAACCTTGTCTCAAATGCCGGGGATGCCATGCAGGAGGGCGGACAGCTGACGATCAGCACGCGACTTGAGGAATTGGATGATGAATATGTCGCAGCGTATGGATATGGAAAACCGGGAAGATATGCGCTTATCACGGTTGCTGATACCGGACAGGGAATGGATGCGGAAACTCAGAAGAAGATATTCGAGCCGTTTTTTACCACAAAGGAGATTGGCGAAGGGACAGGACTTGGCCTCTCAATCTGCTACGGAATAATAAAACAGCATAGCGGATACATAAAGGTATACAGTGAATTGGGAGAAGGCACGGCATTCAAAATATACCTGCCGCTCAGCGAAGAAGCGGCATCCCGGGATAAGAAGACGGAGGCTGCCGTCGCTGTCAAAGGAGGAAATGAGACTATCCTTATCGCCGAGGACGACGCCTCCCTGAGGAAATTGACAAGGATAGTGCTGGAATCCTTCGGCTACGGGGTTATCTCCGCGGAGGACGGAGAAGATGCGGTCACAAAATTTGTGGAGAACCGGGAGCGTATCAGCCTCGTCCTGCTTGATATGATCATGCCGAAGAAAAACGGAAAAGAGGTCAGTGAGGAGATCAGGAAGGTCAGTCCCGGGATAAAAATACTTTTCGCAAGCGGATATCCCATGAATAATATCAAGACCAGGGAATTGACCGTTGCCGGGATTGACTTCATCAACAAACCAGTTCAGCCGAAAGACCTTTTGATAAAGGTGAGGGAGATCCTGGACAGGGGTTAAGGGGTCCTAAATGCCGAATGAAAAAATATTGATTGTGGACGATGAGGAAGTCAATCTCAGACTGCTCACCCAGTGGCTCATTCCGTTGGGCTATAATGTTGAACTTGCCTCAAACGGGGAAGAGGCGGTGCGGATGGCCAGGGACGGCAGACCTGACCTGATCTTGCTTGATATCATGATGCCGGTTATGGATGGGCACGAGGCATGCAGTCTTATAAAAGCAGACCCGGAGACAGAAAACATACCGATAATTATGGTGACGGCGCTTCAGGACAGGGCATCCAAATTAAAAGGTCTCTCTGCCTCCGCAAATGATTTTCTTTCCAAACCTCTGGATCAGGCCGAATTAACCATGCGGGTCAGAAACCTTCTCAAGATCAAGGCATACGAAGATTTTATGCTCAGGCATAGCCAGATACTTGAAAAGGAAGTTCGTGAGAGGACGCAGGACCTTAAGAATATGAGCAGCGAGATGGTGCGAAAACTGACAGCAGCCGCAGAATTTCGTGATACGGACACAGGAGCTCACATATCGAGGATAGGGTTTTATGCCAACAAGATCGCAGAGGCGCTGGATATGCCAATGGACTTCATTGAGAAGATATCATTTGCGAGTTCGCTGCATGACATAGGAAAGATAGGGATTCCGGACAGCATACTGCTGAAACCGGGTCCGCTTACACGGGACGAGTTTGAGATCATGAAGACACATTCTGCTATCGGAGAGAAGATACTCTCCGGATCAACTTATCCCGGTATTCGAATGGCTACCTCAATTGCCTTAAATCATCATGAACGCTGGGACGGCGGCGGATATCCAGGAGGACTCAAGAAAGAAGAAACACCTCTTGAGGGCAGAATCGTCATGCTTGTCGACCAATATGATGCACTGAGATGTCAAAGGCCCTACAAACCGCCCTTTGACCATCAAAAGACCTTCAGGATTCTAACCGAGGGAGACGGACGGACCCTCCCTGAGCACTTTGATCCGACGGTCCTCAAGGCGTTTGTAGAAATAGCACCCTTATTTGAAAAGATATTTGATCAGCACCATTAGGACGAGTTAAGAACTCTTCTTTCGCAAGAAACGCACCAGGGGAGATTGCCGGAAAAACAATAAGTTCCTTGCAATAGCAGGTAATTTCAACTAAACTTTAATTTGGGTGCTCAGGGAACATTAACCACGCTTCCAGGAACAGGGGAGATCAGGTGTTTCTTCAGGAAGACTATTTCAGGAACATTTTCAACACGGTTCGTGAAGCTATTCTCATACTGGATGAGAACATGAGAGTGCTGTCGGCCAATCGCAGTTTCTTCACTATTTTCAAAGTAGATTCCGTAAATACCATTGGCTCTCTTTTATACGACCTTGGAAACGGCCAATGGAACATCCCGTATCTCCGTGTGCTGCTTGAGGACATTCTTCCGAAGAATGACACCGTTGACGACTACGAAATTGAGCATAAGTTTGAAAGCATCGGACAGAAGACCATGCTTCTGAACGCCTGCAAGATCACAGAAAAGAACGACTTGCGGATAATCCTTCTCGCCATTGAGGACATTACCGAGCGCAAGCGGCTGGAAGACTTGCTGGCAGAGTCCGAGGCACGCTACCGGCGTGTTTTTGAGACGGCAAGCGACGGGATAGTGCTTCTCGAAAAAGGCAAAGGGACGATAATCCAGACCAATCCGGCCACAGAGAAAATGCTGGGTTATTCCGAAGAGGAGTGCGTCGGGAAAAACCTTCAGGATATCGGGGTATCGCTCGACATGAGTGATTTCCCTGCAATAATGCAGACCCTGGGCAGAAGCGGCATTATTAATTACGATAATGTTCCGGTAAAAACCAAGCACGGGCAATCTATCGACACGGATATATACATGGTCGACAGGGCAAGGCTGGCACAATGTAATATTCGCGAAGTCACTGAACGCAAAAAGCTTGAAGAACAATTACGGCAGTCCCAGAAGATGGAAGCTGTCGGCCTCCTTGCCGGCGGGATTGCTCATGACTTCAACAATATCCTGTCGGCAATCATGGGCTACGGATATATCCTGCAGACGAAAATGAACAGCACCGACCCCCTGCGGGAAAACGTGGACCAGATACTCGTATCGGCGGACAGGGCAGCCGAGGTTACACACAGCCTTCTTGCCTTCAGCAGGAAACAGACATTGAATCCAAAACCTGTTGATATAACTGCCATGATCAAGAGGTTCGAAAAGTTACTTTCCCGGCTGATCGGTGAAGATATCAGGCTCGTCACTAAATTTACGGACAAAGATATAATCTGCATGGCTGACGCCGGTCAGATAGAGCAGGTTCTGCTGAACCTTGCGACCAACGCGAGGGACGCCATGCCACAGGGAGGACAGCTGACCCTGGACACTCACCTCGTGGAACTGGATGACTCCTTCATCCGGGTGCATGGTTACGGGAAGCCCGGAATGTTTGCAGTCATTTCGGTGACTGACACAGGCACCGGAATGGAAAAAGAGACAATGGCCAAGATATTCGAGCCTTTTTTTACTACCAAGTTAACCGGAAAGGGCACAGGCCTGGGACTGGCGATGGCATACGGCATAGTCAAGCAGCACAACGGCTATATCAATGTAGCCAGTGAGCCTGAGAAAGGGACAACCTTCAGAATATATCTCCCCGCTATCCAGTCACCCAAAGAAGTCATTGCCAAAGCTCCCCTTGAACCTCTCCCCTCGAAGGGAAACGAGACAATACTTCTGGCCGAGGATGACGGCGTATTGAGAAATCTCTTCTCGACGGTGCTTGAGGCGTATGGATACAAAATAATTCTCGCTGAAGATGGAGAGGATGCACTAAAGCAGTTTATGGACAACAAAGATAAAATTCAACTTGTCATGCTTGACATGATCATGCCTAAAAAAAGCGGCAAAGAGGTATACGATCGAATAAAGAAAATGAGCCCCGGGATGAAAACCCTCTTTTCCAGCGGGTACACAGCGGACAGGATAGACAAGGAGAGTATGCTCAAGGAAGGATTTGATTTAATCATGAAACCGGTATCGCCGAAGGATCTTTTAAAAAAGATACGCGAAGTGCTGGACAAATGAGAGGCGGACCGTGAAGCTTCAATTCAGACGGGATTACGGGTAGGTATTGTCGTGCCCTCCATTATCGAACTTCTTGGCCAGGGGCAGGCACCGGGAAGCCACTTTTATTTGGTTCCCCTCCATGCGGCCATTGAGGCCATTGGGGCGGTCACAGCCCTGTTGCTTTCCCATCTCCTCCGCTTAAGCGAATACCAGCCGCAACGGGGGTATGTCCTCTGGGCGCGATGCGCCCTCATCAGTATGGGCACGCTCGACCTGTTCCACTCTGTTGCCCTGCCTGGCGAAGACTTTGTCTGGCTGCGCAGCATGGCCACACTCACCGGAGGCATGTTGTTTGCTCTGGTCTGGATGCCTGAACGGTCATCGAGAACAAAGATCGCTCCTGTATTGCCCTGGGCTGTTCTCATTGTATCAATGGCAATCGGTCTGGCGTCCCGTCTGTTTGCACAGATCCTTCCTCCGATGCTGTTAACCGACGGGTTTACCCGGACTGCGACACGGCTGAATGTCCTCGGCGGCGGATTGTTTCTGGCTGCTTCGGTCTGGTTTTTCAGGGCCTACCTGACTCACAAGAGAAGAAGGGATGACATCCTCTTTGCACTCTTATGTCTGCTGTTTGGCTCTGCGGGAATGGTCTTCTGTTTTTCACGTTTATGGGATATGGAATGGTGGCTCTGGCATATCCTCCGGTCATCGGCCTATGTGCTCGCCACATTCTATGTGTTTGAAATTATTCATCTGCCGGCAAAAAAACTGCAGATTTCTGAAGAGCGCTACAAGCGGCTCGTCGACAACTCTCCGGATCTGATCTATATTTTCTCAAGCAAACGGGGAGGCATATACTATTCTCAGAGGGTATCGGATTATCTCGGATATTCACCTGAAGAGCTGGTCAACAATTCATTCATCTGGCATGATTCCATACATCCGGAAGACCTGCCGGCCGTTGATTCCTTAATCAAAGAGTTTTACCGGGGACAGACGTATGAGATTGAGTATCGGATGAAAGACCGGCAGGGCAACTGGCATTGGTTCCTGGACCGTTTCATACGACAGAGCCGTGAAGACGATGAAATAATCATTGAAGGGATGGCATCGGACATCACCAAGCGCAAGCAGGCTGAGGATGCGCAGTTTTCCTACCGCTCCTTTCTGGAGAGCCTGGAACGCGTCGACCAGGCCATCCGCCAGGCCGAGAGTCTTGAGGACATGCTGACCGCTGTCCTGGATACCTGCTCCTCGATCTTTGGATGCGACCGGGCCTGGCTGATCTATCCCTGTGACCCGGAAGCCCCGTCATGGAGTGTGCGTATGGAGAAAACCCGGCCGCGGTATCCCGGCGCCCTCGCCATAGGAAAAGATTTTCCCACAACGCCCGAGGTCCGTGAGGTTTTCCTGGAGATATTGAATTCCGGCAGCCCTGTTGTTTACGATCCGGTCTCCGGGCATCCTCTGCCGCAGGTGTCCAGGCAGTTCTCTGTGCAGTCCCAGATCCAGACGGCGGTCTATCCGAAAATGGGGAAACCCTGGGCCTTCGGCATGCACCAGTGCTCGTACGCGCGTATCTGGAACGAGAAAGATGTGCGGCTGTTCACGGAGGTTGCACGCAGGATAGCCGACGGCCTGAGCAGCCTGCTGTTTCTGAAAGATCTGCGCGAGAGCGAGAGGATGCTGAGGGAAGCTCAGGGCATAGCCGAACTTGGACATTACAACAACGATCTGCTTGCCGGGACGTGGACCTGCTCTGAAACGCTTGAGAGGCTGTTCGGCATCGGACCTGACTACGAAAAGACCGTTGAAGGCTGGCTCAAACTCGTGCATCCTGAACACCTGGATGAAATTCGTCATTATTATAGCGACCATATGCTGAAACAGGGGCTTCCCTTTAACAAGGAATATCGTATAGTTCGTGCAAACGATCATGCAGTACGCTGGGTGCACGGCGTCGGCCGTCTTGAATATGACGCTGCCGGCCGACCCATCAGGATGTTCGGCACGATCCAGGATGTCACCGCGCAAAAGAAGACCGAAGAGGCGCTGAGACGGCACGCGGAAACGCAGCGCACCCTGCTGCTCGAGGTAAACCACCGGGTAAAAAACAACCTGATGGTCATCATCAGCATGCTGCACATGGAGGAGGACCGTGCACGGGAAACAGGCCAGGGTGTTATCCTTCCGTTGCTGCATGACATCCAGGGCCGCATCGAGGGGCTGCTGACCGTCCACAGCATGCTCTCTTCAGCTACCTGGAAACCGCTGAAGCTGGATCTTCTGTGTGAGCAGATCGCTCGTGGTGTGATCAAGTCATCTGGAAAAGAAGTGATGCTTTCCGTTTCTCCCTCGGACGTACTGATCGACAGCGACCAGGCTCACAATTTGACCATAGTGCTCAATGAACTTGCGACAAACAGTCTGAAGCATGCCATTCCCGCAGCAACACAGCCACGAATCGATATTGTTGTTTCTGAGGTTGACGAAATGGTGAGCCTCATCTTCCGGGACAATGGCCCGGGCTTTCCCCCAAACATAATCAGCGGAAATTATACATGGTCCGGAATCGGGATCAAGCTTATCATCGGAATAGTTGAAAAGAGCCTGCGAGGAAATATATTCTTCGGAAATGAAAACGGTGCCGCAACGCATATACAGTTTGCCAAAACGACGAAAACTGACAGGGAGGGACCATGGTCATCGAGAAAAACATAAAAGTTCTTGTTGCTGAAGACGATTACCTTGTAAGCCAGGACATCATCCGCGAACTCAAGGCACACGGGTATATGAATATCATCGAAGCGGCGGACGGGGTTGAGGCATTCGAAAAGACCTGCTCCCAGCATCCGGACGTTGTGCTGATGGATGTCATGATGCCGAAGCTCGATGGCCTCGGGGCCGCACAAAAGATCATGGCGTGCTGCCCCACTCCCATTGTTATCCTCACTGCATATGAATCGCAGGATTCGGTTGATCATGCGGGGGCCGCCGGCGTAGCTGCCTATCTGGCCAAACCTCCCCGGCCCGGGGAGCTTGAGCGGGCCATGAGCATAGGGATGGCGCGCCATGCCGACCTTATGGAACTGCAACGCCTGAATAAAGAGCTTCTGCAGGCACTGGCCGAGGTCAAAAGATTACGGGGAATACTGCCGATATGCTGCTCCTGCAAGAAAATCCGTGACGACAAGGGATACTGGAAACAGATCGAAGCATATATCTCCGAGCATTCCGAGGCCCTCTTCAGCCACGGCCTTTGTCCTGCATGCGCTGAAAAGGCAATGAAAGAAGTTGAAGATTATAAGGCAGATGCAGGGTCTTAGTTGGAGGATGACCGCAGAACCCGCTTCCATCCATCACTTGCCAGGTTCACTGTTTTATGGTAAATAGATAGCAGGAGAACGGTTCGCGTGTATTATCCTGCACCGCTGCTCATACAAAACAATTAAATCAAAAGAGGTGTGACATGCCGATACGAAAGGCAGAAGCAGTATGGGAAGGCAAGCTGAAGGACGGCAAAGGGACAATGAAGTTCGGAAGCGGGGCCTATGAAGGGGCGTACTCATTCGCCTCACGTTTCGCCGACGGAGCAGGGACAAACCCCGAGGAGCTTATCGGGGCGGCACATGCGGGCTGTTACTCTATGGCTCTTTCCCTGTTTCTTGAGCTTGCCGGATTTACGGCTGAGCGCATCCGGACGACTGCAAAAGTTCATATTGATAAAGTAGGGGAAGGTTTTAAGATTACTGCCATTGACCTGGAAACTGAGGCCAGGGTGCCGGGCATCGATGAAAAGAAATTCCTCGAACAGGCCGAGGCAACGAAAACGGGCTGCCCCGTATCCCAGGCGCTCACCGGTGTCGAGATCAGGCTGAAGGCAACCCTGTTAAGCTGAAATCGGCTCCGGGCCACGGTTCCCATTCCCATCTCATTCATCAGGGCTTGCGCGTCCGGTCTGCGTTTTATGCAGGAATGGTCTTTGAGAAACGCCTTGCTTGAAGCGTGAGGAGAATAACGGCATGGATACCATAAAGGACAGATTTACTCATCTGCCTGACAGGATAAGGGGCCTTGGGGAACTGGCATACAATCTCTGGTGGAGCTGGCATCCTGCTGCGAGGATGCTTTTTAAAATGCTGGACCGGCAGGCATGGAAGGAGAGCCGCCAGAACCCGGTAAAGATGCTCAAAGAGCTTCCGGAAAAAACTTTCGAGATTGCCTCAAACAATCCCGAATATCTTCATCACTACGAGGCCGTTCTCAAGGCATTTCAGACTGAGATGGCGACAACCATGTGTTGGTTTTCAGAAAACATTACCGACCGCGGATGTTTACCCATCGCGTATTTTTCAGCTGAATACGGGCTGCAGCGTTCACTCCCTTTTTATGCAGGAGGATTGGGGTTTCTGGCAGGTGACTATCTCAGGGAATGCAGTGACCTTGGAGTGCCTCTTGTGGCTGTCGGCTTCATGTATCCTGAAGGATATTTAGACCAGAAGATCCGCGCAGACGGCTGGCAGGAAAACAGCGATAAAGTCCTCGACCGCGACGCTGCCCCTATCACCAGGGTCCTGACCGAAACGGGAGAACAGCTTGTGGTTGCGGTACCTTTTATTGATCCTCCAATCCATGTGGCTGTATGGGAGGTAATGGTGGGTCTCACGCCCCTTTACCTGATGGATACGGACATAGAGATAAATGATCCCTGGAACCGGACTATCTCCGACCATCTTTATACCGGGGACAACGAGCAGCGGCTGCGCCAGGAGATTGTTCTCGGCATAGGCGGAACAGAGGTTCTGAATACCCTTGGAATCAGGCACTCGGTCCTCCATTTAAATGAGGGACATCCCGCCTTTGCAATCCTGGAGAGGATCAGGGAACGTATACAGGATAATATGAGCTATGAGCACGCGATCGAACAGGTACAGGCTACGACGGTCTTTACGACCCATACGCCGGTGCCTGCAGGGCATGATGTCTTCCCCTTCCCTCTCATGGAGAAATACTTCAGCCACTATTATCCTCTTCTCGGACTGAATCGTGATACCTTCCTGCAGCTGGGAATATCCCCGCAGGACCCTGCAGCAGGCTTCAACATGACTGCCTTTGCCCTGAGGCTGTCTGCCTGTCGCAACGGCGTCAGCAAAAGACACGGCGAGGTTGCGCGCCGCATGTGGCAGCCTCTCTGGCCCGAGCTAAAAGAAGAGGACGTGCCGATTGATTCTATTACCAACGGCGTCCATGTTCCTGGCTGGATCGAGCCCAAGATTGAGCTTCTGCTCAACAAATACCTCGCCCCGGACTGGCTGCAATACCACGACAATCCCTCAGTCTGGGAGTTGATTGATGACATCCCCGATGATGAACTTTGGGAGGTCCATTACCGGCTCAAGAGGAAACTCATTGATTTCATCCATGAGCGGCTCCGGAACCGGTGGGTAGACGACAGGGTTGATCCTACCAATATCGTGGCCGGAGGCGCACTGCTGGATCCCTCGGCCTTGACCATCGGGTTTGCGCGCCGTTTTGCCACGTACAAACGGGCTGACCTGATATTTAGCAACCTCGAACGCCTGAAGGTCCTCCTGAATGACCGATGGAGACCCGTACAGATCATATTTGCCGGCAAGGCCCATCCGGCAGATGACGCGGGAAAGCGCATTCTGCAGCGGATATTCAATTTTGCCCATGACCCTGATCTGGGGGGAAGGATTGCCTTTGTCGAGGACTACGATGAACAGCTGGCCCAATACATGACCCATGGAGTGGATATCTGGCTTAACAATCCTCTTCCTCCCATGGAGGCATGCGGGACCAGCGGCATGAAGGCGTCACTCAACGGGGTTCCCCACCTGAGCATCCCCGATGGCTGGTGGATAGAGGGTTTCAATGGCAGCAATGGCTGGACCTTTGGCGGACAGGAAGGAGATGCCCGCGATGCGGACGCCCTGTATGATATCCTGGAGAAGGAGATAGTCCCGCTGTATTATAACCTCGAGGACGGTATTCCCTGCGATTGGGTCAAGATAATGAAAGAAGCAATGAAAAGTACCGGACCGGTCTTCAGCGCCAGAAGAATGGTACGGGAATATGCAGGCAAGTTCTATCGAAAAGCCCTGAAATCTGCCTAGAGATATTGATAAGCAGCCGCTATGGTACTGTACACAAAGACTTTCCGGGAGAAACGGCCGCAGCCCGGGGAGACATCCTGAGCCCCAAACCCGCGCCGGACAGGCCTTCAGGCAGGCGGTCCAACAGACAGTAGGCCCTGCGCTGCTCAAACCGATATAATAGAAGACCATGGAACTGCATGCCCTCAATAACGATCTCGCAACTGAATCAGAGACATTCCTGACAGACGTCGTTATGAAGGCGCTCCAGGATTCCGAATTGCGATCACCGCAGATCGAGATGCTGCGGTCCTGTTCCGAAATCGTGGAGTCCGGCGGCACACTCATGGTCGAGGCAGGCACCGGGACCGGCAAGACCTTTGCCTATCTGATCCCCCTGATCCTCTCAGGCAGGAAGGCCATTGTCAGCACCAGAACAAAGAATCTGCAGGAACAGCTTCTTTCAAAAGACCTGGCCCTTTTGTCCTCTCTGAAAGATATAACTTACGCAATAGCCAAAGGCAGGGGCAATTACCTCTGCCTGCGCCGGATGATGTCCTTCACTCCTTCCACGGACCAGGAGCTTCCCGCGCATCTTGAACTCAAGTCCTGGGCTGCGGAGACGGAGACCGGGGACTTCGAGGAGCTGGGCGGCCAGAAATCACGTATCCAGGACAAGGTCTGCTGTGACGGAGATGCCTGCCGGAAGATGCAATGCAGTTTCTACCGGGACTGCTATTATTTCAGGGCCCGAAGAAGATGGGAAGCAGTCCAGGTCGTCGTTGCCAACCACGCACTCATCGCCATCAATGCCATGCTGCCCGAAGACTCAAAGATCCTGCCTCAGTCAGATGTCCTCGTCCTAGACGAGGGACATTCTCTGGATGGAGTGCTTTCCGATCAGATAGGGATCAATCTCTCAAAATACAGAACAGACAATATTCTTAACCGATTGCTGAGACTGGACGAACGGGGAGCATACAAAGGTCTTCTGGCCAGGTCTCCCGAATTGTTTAATCCCGTTGAAGCAATGAGGGAAGAGCTGGGCGTATTCTGGTTCAGAGTCGCAAAGAGCTTCAAGGACCGGGCAATCATCAAAAATGCGGTCAGACTTTCCGAGGCCCTGCATACACTCTCGGGATCCATTAAAGATCTTATTGCGAAAATAAAGGCCTCAATACTCGGCCTGTTCCAGGAGGACGAGGAACTTGAGATGGAAGCAGCCCTTGTTAATCTTTCCACGCTGGCCGGGGAGTTCATCATGTTTGCGGCCGGCGCTGAGGGATTTGTCAGGTGGGCCGAGATCGAAGAGAAGAAAACAGCCCTCAGGATGGCACCGATATACCCGCGCGATTTTGTGCAGAGCAATATAGTTCCGCACTACCGATCAATCATTTTGACCTCTGCCACCCTTGCGGCAAACGGTGATTTTGGCTTCACCCGCAGTATCCTCGGACTCGGCAATGCAAAAACACTTTCCCTTCCGTCGCCTTTCGACCTTCGGAGCCAGGTCGCGGTTTCAGTAGAACGGGGAATCAACCTGCAAAATGAGAGGGGAATCGAAAGACTCTCGGAGGTAATACTCTCGGAGGCTGGCAGGCAGGATGGCGGAATACTTGCGCTTTTCACCTCACGGGAAGCAATGAACAAAACCTGGGAATTGATATCAGATGAGCTTCGGGACATCGGGCGCCTCCCGATGCAGCAGGGAGATATGCAGAACAGGACTATGCTTGAGCTTATGCGGGAGGGGACCGGCGGTGTAATCTTCGGTCTCGAATCCTTCTGGGAGGGGATTGATCTCAAAGGTGACGCCCTCAAATGCCTCATCATCACGAAACTTCCCTTCGACGTGCCGAGCGATCCGATGTTTGTTGCACGCAAGCAGGCCATTGAGCAGGGGGGCGGCAATGCTTTTGCCGAGTATGCCGTTCCCAAGGCAATTTTGAAATTCAAACAGGGCTTTGGAAGGCTGATACGGTCAAAACAGGATACGGGTCGGGTCATCATCTGTGACGAGAGGGTCGAGACGAGGGGCTATGGACGAAGGTTTATCGAAAGCATTGGATAGGCAAGCGGCAACGGTCCGTCAAAATCCCGCCCGATCCCATTCTCCCCGCATTATTCTGCAGAAAAGGGGACCGGAAAGCTGTCCCCTTTCTCTGCCGCTGCTTATTAATCAGACTGACATCAGACTATTTTGGTATATAGGCATTCAATCCGATCGTAAGAGTCTTTCCATGTACAGTCAGGTCTGTCTTCATATTGCCTCTGGTGCTGGCAACAACAAGAGTCTTACCTGATGAACTCGGTACCGGCTCTTCGAGATCGCAGGTGATAATGAGTTTGTTCCCTTCAATTTTTGTTTCAATTGCCATACTGTTCTTCCTCCTTATTATTATTTATTGAGAAGCTTCAAGACCTTCTTGTCATCCGAGGTCTTGAGTACTACCATCGAGCTCCTGGCAGTCCCGGCAGTTCCAAATACGGTAATAATATCTATGCCTGCCTGCGCGATGATACCTGAAACCTTTGTGAACTCTCCCGGCTTATTGGCCATCTCTATCGTTATGACATCGGTGACACCTGCAGCCGCTCCCATTTTCTTGAGGAGTTTCTTTGCCGCTGCGTTATCACTGGTTATAAGCATGATGATTGCCGAATCCCCCGTCTCAATGCCAAAGAGTGACATGATATTGATTTTAGCTTCGCTGAGTACCGCGCTTATCTCATGCACCAATCCAACCTTGTTGGGCATTTCAAAACTGATCTGCTTTGCCTTTGCTGCTATTGTCATAAATGTATTACCTCCTGAGAATAATGTTGTCAATGAAGTATACACAAATCCGGCCAGGATATGCCTGTTAAGAGCGGCTGCATACCGGAACGCCTCCCTGTATCGGTTCCAGGTTGACTGCACTGCCCGACCATTCCGACCATCTGTTCCGAATTATATCAGGGTTTAGGGGGCACATTTCGAGCAGTGCCGGCACGCGACGCAATCTATTTAGATTATGTCTGTGGTTCCTGGCGGGCCTGCAAAAGGATTTCAGCGATCCTTGTTATCACTGTCGAAGTCGGACAGGGTTTCAGACACGATACGGGACAATCTTTTTCCCGGGCCTGACGTCCTGTGTTCCTGCATATGCATCAGTTGCCATGTGCTTTAAATGACTGATCCTGTTCATCCAGCCTTTCAGATACCGGGC
>Ga0334722_10001054_pt1 | contig 36262 bp, 28 predicted proteins | sample C3_bottom_MG_FD_207210 | JGI IMG/M metagenome (GOLD analysis project Ga0334722, IMG submission 207210) | Sediment microbial communities from Yellowstone Lake, YNP, Wyoming, USA - C3_bottom | ecosystem: Environmental > Aquatic > Freshwater > Lake > Sediment | place: USA: Wyoming | collected... | reverse complement strand
CGCACAGCCGGCGCCTGAAGTGGCCGAACCACTTGAAGCGCCTGAAGCGCCTTGAAGGCGACCCTGTCGTTCATCGACAAGCACGCTTGCGTAATCCCGACCGATTGGCTAGGATTTCGGCGCGCCCGGATCACCCAGGGGTGATCCGGCGGTGCGAACCTCAGCAGGAGTGACCAGGTGGATCTCGGCGCCCTGACGAGCGGCTTGCTCATCGGCCTCCGCGAAGGCGTTGAGGCGGCCCTCATCGTGGCCATCGTGCTGGCGTACCTCGTGCGCACGGGTAACGCGCGACATGCGAGCAGGATCTGGATCGGGACTGCCGCTGCCGTCACCCTCAGTGCCGTCATCGCCATCTCGATCTTTGCCACGGTCGGGGCGTTCGAGGAGCCGTACGAGCAGCTCTTCGAGGGGACGACGATGCTTCTCGCGGCGGCCGTGGTGACCTGGATGCTCTTCTGGATGCGGCGTCAGTCGGCCGGTCTGAAGGGCGAATTGCAGGCGTCGGTGGACCGCGCGCTCGGGGCAGGCGGCGCGTGGGGCCTCGCAATCCTGGCCTTTACCGCGGTGATCCGCGAAGGCGTCGAGACCGCGCTGTTTCTCGCGGGCCAGGCGACGTCCGCGAGTGCCTCCGCGTCGAGTGTCGCGATCGGCGCCGTCGCCGGCCTTGGTGGTGCCGTCCTGATCGGCTGGGGCTTCTATCGCGGCAGCCGGGCGGTCGACCTTCGGAAGTTCTTCCGGTGGACCGGAATCGCCCTCGTCTTCATCGCGGCGGGCCTCCTGTCCCATGCGATCCACGAGTACATCGAGGTCGCGGAGATCGCCGGCGTCACCTTGATCTGGACGCAGCCCGCCTTCGACATCAGCGGGTTGCTCGCCGACGATGCCGGGGTCGGCCAGTTCCTGCGGGCGATCTTCGGCTACAGCGCCTCCCCGGAGGTGATGACCCTGGGCGTCCACCTCGCGTACCTGGTGGGCGTACTGTGGCTCTATCTGCGGCCGCTGCGTCCGGCGAGCCCCGCGCCACGGCCGACCGTGGCCGGCGCCTGATCTCGACCTCGATGCCGGGCGCCTGATTCCTCGACCCGGCCGCCAGCGCGCAGCGGCCACAACGAGCGCGCACCGGCCCCAGCTAGCGCGCAGCGGCCACCACGCGCGAGATCGTCCCGTCGAGGTTCGCCGCGTAGAGCTCGCCGTTCGCGTCCTCGCCGAATGATGCGATTCCGGCGCCGGCCGTCCCAACCCGTACCGGCTGCAGCGGCCCGTCGCGTCCGGCCGGGACCGCCCACATCCGGCCGGAGCAATAGTCCGCGAACACGTAGAGGCCCGTGAGCAAGGGCTGCCTGGTGCCGCGATACACGGCTCCGCCGACGATCGTGCAGCCGAGATCGTGGCTGTACTCCGTCACGGGACGCGACAGGCCCTCGGTCTGGCACCCCTGTTTCGGCGCAAAGCAGTGCCCGCCCTCCATCGTGTTCCAGCCAAAGTCGAGACCACCGACCCCCGCCGGCGCAACGTCGACTTCCTCCCAGTCGCCCTGTCCGACATCGCCGATCCAGAGATCGCCGGTGATCCGATCGAAGGCCATCCGCCAGGGATTGCGAAGCCCGGTCAGCCAGATCTCCGGTCGCGCCCCGGCCCGGTCGACGAATGGGTTGTCGGGCGGGATCGCGTAGGGAGCCGACGCGTCAGCGGCCACGTCGATGTCCAGGCGGAGGATCTTGCCGAGAAGCGTGTCCGTTCGCCGACCGCTGTCGAGCGGATCACCGCCGCCGCCTCCGTCACCAAGCGCCACATAGAGCATCCGATCGGGCCCGAACGCGATCGCCCCGCCGTTGTGGTTCGGAAAGGGCTGGTCCACGGCCAGGATCCAGACCGCGCTCTCGGGATCCAGTTGATCAGGATTGCCTGCTGCCAGCCGATACGATGCGACGACCGTGTCGCCCGAGGTGTCCGTGTAGTCAACGAAGACCCGCGGATCGTCCGGAAAATCCGGGTGGACGGCAAGACCGAGCAGGCCCTGCTCGCCGCCGCCCGAGACGAGGCTCCGCAGATCCAGCAGGGGCGTCCCGGCAACGTCGCTGCCTTGGAGGATCCAGGTCCGCCCGTCCTTCGCGGCCACGAACAGGCGCCCGCTGCCGTCCGACGGGGCTGCGAACGCCAGGGGACCGCCGGGCACGGTCGCCACGCTCTGGAACGTCACCGAGACGAGGGATGGGTCGGCCGCTGCCTGGACGGTGGGCTTCGGCGTGGGAACGGGCGTCGGCGCCGCGGTCGGAGTCGCGGTCGTCACCGCAGTCGGCGCCGCGGTCGTCACCGCAGTCGGCGCCGCGGTCTTGAGTCCGGCGCTGGCTCCAGGCCCGGACGCGGGTGGCGAGACCGAGCCGCTGCACGCGACCGCGATCAACACCATCGACGAGAGCGCGATCGAGGTACGGGCGGTCGCGCGTGCCGCGGTGGCGGGTCGATCCACGGACGGACTCTACGATGGCAGGCCGTGAGGCGCCCGCGCGCGGGAGGAGGTCGTCTCGCTGAGCCCGGCCCCGGCAGAAGGTTGCCTCGAGGCGCCGCGGAGCCTGGACGCCTAGCATCAAGGCACAGACAGCTCGTCAACACCCAGCAGGCGAGGTCCAGATGGACGCCTTCGAACTTGCCGATCTTCGCGCGACCCGCCTCGCATCCGGCCGGCGCTACCTCGAGTTCCTCAGGAGCGAGGATCTGTCGGTCGGGCTGTACGAGCTGCCAGCGCGTGGGATCGACCCGCAGGGCCCGCACACCGAGGACGAGGTGTACTACGTCATCGAGGGCCGCGCGATGATCAGCGTGGGCGACGAGGAGCGGGCAGTGGGACCGGGCTCCGTCGTGTTCGTCTCGGCGGGAGTCGTCCACCGCTTCCACGACATCGACGAGGATCTCGTGATCCTCGTGGCCTTCGGGCCGGCCGAGGGAAGCCTCGCGGCAAGCTCGAGCTGACGCTCAGCGCAGGGGAGTGCGGCCCTCCACGAGCGCGGTGAGGTCCTGTGCCAGCTCGGCGGCCCGGCCCGTCTCGTCGTGGCGGAAGAAGGCGAGCACCGGATGACCGGCGTCCAGGAAGGGGCGAATGCGGGCCGCCCATCGAGCCAGCTCGTCCGCATCGTAGTCGGTCCGCCTGAGACGCAGATACAGCCCGGTCCCGGTTACCCGGATGTCGGGCGGAGCCTCGGATTCCGGGAGCTCCGTCGTACACAGGATTGCCCCGGCTTCGCGCAGCGCCGAGAACGTCTCATCCACGTGCCACGAGGCGTGCTGAAACTCCATCGTCAGCGGGATCCCCCGGGGCCACGCGGCGAGCAGGCGCTGTACGGCCAGGTCGGAGCTGCCGTCCGGGCGGCGGGACACGTTGTGCGGCACACGGTAGAGGACCGCCCCCAGCCGCTCCCCGAACCCATCAAGCCGTTCCGTCAACCACGCGACGCTCTCCTCGGTCGTGCTCAACGCCCGGATGGAAGCGCCCCGCTGGGCCTTGACGACGAACCGGAAGTCGTCCGGCACGCGGGAAACCCAGGCTCGAATGCGCTCGGCCGTCGGGCGTTGATAGAAGGTGTTGTTGAGCTCGACCGCCCGAAGCCGCAGGGAGTAGAACCCGAGACGGCCGGAATCGGCGAGGCCGGCCGGATAGAAGCGAGGTGCCCAGGCGGGATAAGCGAAGCCCGACGTGCCGGCGATGAGGCGGCCCGCCGGGCCCTCGAGGCCGCGGATCAGGCTCGTGCCCGGACCTCGCTCGCTTCCGAACCGGGCCCAACCGCACCCGCGCCGGGCCCATCCGCGACGTGTTCGCACGGGCCGTCGGTCGCGCACAGGCGCTCAGAAACAGCATCGAGTGCCCGCTCCAGGACCGGGATGTCACTGCCGTCGATCGCCGCGTAGAAGTGCTCGCGGACCCCGGCAAGATGGGTCGGGGACGCCGCCCTGAGGCGGGCCAGGCCGCTGCCTGTGAGCGATGCTTCTGCACCCCGGGCGTCGCTCGAGCAGCTCGTCCGCTCGACGAGGCCGTCGTCGACCAGACGGTCGATCAGGCGGGTCACGCCGCTCTTCGAGAGGAGGAGCGAGTCGGCCAGCCGGCCCATTCGAAGACGGCGACCGGGGGCCTCGGCGAGGTGCAGGAGCGTCTCGTATTCCTGCAACGAGAGGGCATGGCCCGCCCGGAGATCCTCGTCCATCCGGCGGGCGACCCGGGCATGGGCGCGCAGGAACGCGCGCCACGGCCCGAGGTCCAGGTCAGCGGGGTGCGCGTTGGGGCCGGACTCGTGGGTCACGCCTCCATCCTAACCGCCTGGTGGTCGAGTGGCCATGGACGTGCAGCGGCGAGCACCCTCGGCGCCCGGGCGCTACGATCGATCCCATGACGCAGCTCGACATCGCCGCCCTCCGGGCGCGCTTTCCAGCACTCGGGAGAACCCACCGGGGGCAACCCTTCGTCTACCTCGACGGCCCCGGCGGAACCCAGGTCCCCGAGGTCGTCCTCGAGGCCATGACCGGCTACCTCCGCACCACGAACGCGAACCACGGCGGCGCCTTTCCCACCTCCGAGGCCTCGGACGCGATCGTCGAGGAAGCCCACGAGGCCGCCGCCGACCTCCTCGGTGTCGAGCCCGACGAGATCGTCCTCGGCGCGAACATGACCACCCTGACCTTCCACCTGAGCCGCTCGATCGGGGCGTCCTTCTCGGCCGGCGACGAGATCATCGTGACGGGCCTGGATCACGCCGCGAACGTGGATCCATGGCTCGCGATCGCCCGTGACCGAGGGCTTGTCGTCCGCTGCTGGGAACCGCGCCTCGAGGACTGCACGTTGGACCTCACCGAACTGCGGGCGCTGCTGTCGCCGCGCACGCGGCTCGTGGCCGTCGGCTGGGCCTCCAATGCGGTCGGAACGATCAACCCCGTGGCGGAGATCGCTGCCCTTGCTCACTCGATCGGGGCGTGGGTCTACGTCGATGCGGTCCACGCAGTGCCGCACCTTCCGATCGATGCCCGCGCCGTCGAGGCGGACTTCCTGGTGTGCTCCGCCTACAAGTTCTTCGGCCCGCACGTGGGCGCCGCCTACGGGAGGCGTTCGATTCTGGCCGCGTTGCCGGCCTACCGGGTCGGCCCCGCCGGGTTGAGCCGTGAGACCGGGACAGGCAACTTCGAAGGCTATGCCGGGATGCTCGCCGCCATCGGCTACCTTGAGGACGTAGGGGTCATGGCCGGGGCTGCATCGGAATCCTCCCGGCGGGCGAAGCTGACGGCGGCGATGATGGCCATCCGGAGCGAGGAAGCCTCGCTTTTCCGCCGCCTCCACGACGGCCTGGCCGCGATCGACGGGGTGCGCCTGTTCGGGATCAGGGATCCGGCGCAGTTCGACCGGCGCACGCCGACCGCGGCGATCACCGTGGCCGGACGTGCCCCGCACGATGTCGCGGCGGCGCTCGGTGTGGAAGGGATCGCGGCCTGGGACGGCCACTTCTACGCGACCGGGCTCATCGAGCGGCTGGGGCTCGCGGAGTCGGGCGGGCTGGTCCGCATCGGCCTGACCCACTACAACACGGCTGCCGAGGTGGACCGTCTGCTCGAGTCGGTCGCGCGGCTCGCGGCGGGCGGTGGTGCCGGCGTCGGCGCGCGGGTCCGGGTCGCCGCCGGCAGCCCCGCGGTCGGCTGACGCGCCAGGCGGATCGAGCAACCGGCCGCTGCCCGAATCCCTCGGTGACGTGATGAACTCGAGCGCAACGCGACCGACCGCCCCGCGATCGTTCGGCGCGCAGAGCATGACGGCGCCGCTCCGCGAGGTCCTCGTGAAGCGGCCGGGGCCGGCGTTCGGGGCCGCGTTCAGCGACCCGGCCCACGGCTACCTCCACCCGGTGGACCTCGCCCTCGCCCAGCGGGAGCACGACAAGTTCACCGACCTCCTGGGGTCCCTCGGTCCCCGGGTGCACCTGCTGGACACGGAGCTTCGGAGCCCCGACCTCGTCTACACGTTCGATCCGCTCCTCGTCTCGAACCGAGGATCCATCCCGCTCCGACCCGGCAAACCGAACCGTCTGCCCGAGCCGGCCGCGATCGAGGCGTGGACGGCCGCTGCCGGCATCCCGGTCGCAGGGCGGATCGAGGCACCGGGGACGATCGAGGGCGGCGACACGTTCTGGCTGCGGCCGGATCTCATCTGCATTGGCCGGACGCTCCGGACCAACAGCGAGGGGGTCCTGCAGCTGGAAAGGATCGTGGGCGGTGATGTGCGGGTCTTTGACGTCCCGTACTGGCGAGGCCCGAGGGAGCTGATCCACTTGCTGTCGGTGATCTCGCCGGTCGCGGACGACCTGGCCGTGGTCTTCCCGCCGCTGATGCCCGTGGGGCTCTGGGAGCTCCTTGGCGACCTCGGGGTCCGGATGCTCGAGGTGCCGGAGGAGGAGTTCGGGACGCTCGCCTGCAACGTACTGGCCGTCCGCCCGGGCGTCGTGATCCTGGCGGAGGGCAACCCGGCTACCGCGGCGGCGCTGGCGAGGGCCGGCTGCGAGGTGCACACGTACCCCGCGACGGAGATCGGCATCAACGGCTCGGGCGGCCCCACCTGCATGACCCGTCCGATCCTTCGTGGCTAGCTCCCGGGCGATCGACGTCGCGCGCCTGCTCCAGGACCTTTCGGCACTGGTCGCGATCCCGAGCGTGACCGGGTCCGAGGAGGCGGCGGCGTCCTGGTGCGCCGAAGCGCTTGAGGAACTCGGGTTGGTCGTCCAGATCGTCAGGCCAGATCTCGCCGCGATCCGGGCCGACCCCGATTGGCCCGGCGAGGAGATGCCACGAACGTCGCTCCCGGTGGTCATCGGGCGGACCGGCGATGCGACCGGGCGCCGGATCATCCTCTCAGGCCACTTCGACGTTGTTCCGCCCGGCGAGCTCGATACGTGGACCGCCGACCCCTGGTCGGGACACATGCAGGACGGGCGACTTTACGGTCGCGGCGCCTGCGACATGAAGGGCGGCGTGGCGGCCATCCTCGCCGCGGTTCGAGAATTGCGGGCGTCGGGCGAGCTCGCCGAGCTGGCGGGCGAGCTGGTCGTCGCCTTGGTGCCCTCCGAGGAAGACGGCGGGCAGGGCACGCTCGCAGCGATCCGGGCCGGCGTCCGCGGCGACCTAGCAGTCATCACGGAGCCGTCGTCGCTCGACCTCGTCGTCGCGCACGCTGGGGCCATCGTCTTTCGGTTAACCGTGCCGGGTCGGGCGGCCCACGCGTCCCAGCGCCGCGAGGGCGTATCGGCGCTCGACAACCTGTTCACCCTCGTCCAAGGGCTGCGGGCCGACGAGGCCCGCCGGAACCAGGCCGAGACCGATCCGCTCATGACGGCCCTTGGCCTGCCGTACCCGACGATCATCGGAATCGTCTCGGGTGGAGAATGGGCCTCGACCGTCCTCGACCGGGTCGTCGCCGATGGCCGCTACGGGGTCCGGCTCGGGCAGTCGCCGGACGAGGCAGCGGACGAGCTCCGGAGGTGCATCGCTGCGGCCTGCGCCGCCGACCCGTTCCTGCGCGAGCACCCAGCGACCGTCGCGATCAGCGGCGGGATCTTCGGCTCCGCCCGCGTGCCGTCTGACCACCCACTGCCCACCGGGTTGGCAGACGCGGCGAAGGCAGTCACCGGTCGACGTCCCGCCTTTCGGGGCGCGCCGTACGGGGCGGACATGCGCCTGTTCGTCGACGTCGCCGACACGCCGTGCGTGATCTTTGGCCCCGGCAGCGCCCGCCAGGCGCACAGCGCCGATGAGTTCGTCCCGCTCGACGAGGTGGAGGCCTGTGCGGAGGTCCTTGCCGAGTGGGTCCGGCGAGAGATCGGCCCGCGCTGACCGCCCGGTCGCAGCCACCACCGCCCGGTCCGCGACCCTGTGGGCCCCTCGCCGCCCGCGACCCCTCGGGCCCCGCCCCGCGCCCGCGACCCCTCGCCGACCCCTTTCTTCAGGATCGAGATGCCGAATACTCCCCACAAGCGTATTGGGCGAGCCTGGACACGTGCGAGCGGCCCTTTTGCCCGAAGTCTGAGCGTGGCCACACCTGAAATCGGCGACGCGACGCCTCGAAATCGCGCCATGACCCGCCTGGCACTCCTCCTGGGAGTAGATGGCGCGATCGGGGAGCCATGAATCGCCAAGCACTCCTCGTGCGGGTAGATGGCGCGATCGGGGAGCCATGACCCGCCAGGCACTCCTCCTGCGAGTAGATGGTGTGGCCCGGGGGTCGAGACGCGGCCCGAGGGTCAGATGTCGCCGGCGACGTCCATATCGGCCGGAATGACCGTGGGCGTCGTGGACGGAGTGTGCGGGAACCGTGATCGGCGGTTTGCCAGGACGAGGACGGGCAGGAGGACGAAGGCGACGCCGAGCATTCCCAGTGTGGCGTAGCCGGCCGTCGCGACCACGACACCGGACCCCGCGCTGGCGACTGCGGCCGCACTCCAGATGAGCGCGTCGGTGAGGCCCTGGATCCGCGCCCGCTCGACGAGTGACACGCCGCTCGTCAGGAGGGCGCTGCCGGCCACGAAACCCAGGTTCCAGCCCCAGCCGAGGAGGAACAGGGCCACGAGCAGGATCGCCTCGTTGTCAGGCGGCGCGACGGCGGCGAGGGCCGACGACGCGGCGAGCACGGCGGTCCCCAGGAAGATCACCGGGACGGTCCCGAATCGGTCCGTCACTCGCCCGCTGATCGGGGCGAGCGCGAACATGCCGAGGGTGTGGGCGCTGATGACGACCCCGACCGCCGCCAGGTCGTGACCATGTGTCGCCATGTGTAGGGGCGTCATCGTCATGATCAGGGTCATGACCGCCTGCCCGATGACCAGCGCGACGAGGGCCGAGATCACGATCGGGCGGCGCAGGATGACGCGGAGATCGTCCGCGGGGGCGGCGTCCGCGGCCGCACGACTCGACGCGTGGGCCAGCTCGAAGGGGTCCGGGCGGAGCAGCAGGTGCGTCAACAGGGCGGCCGCGCCCACGAAGACCACCGGCACGAGGTACGGTCCCGCGTTGACCGGCAGGCCGACCGAGGCGACGAGGCCCCCGGCGATTGGCACGAGGTTGGGTCCCACGACGGCCCCGACGGTCGCCGCCCAGACCACCGTCGAGATCGCCGTTGCACGGCGCTCCGGCGCGACGAGGTCGGCCGCGGCGTAGCGGGACGCCTGGTTGGAGCTGTTTCCGAACCCGATGAAGAACGTTCCGATGAGGAGCAGCGGAAAGGAAACCATGATCACCGCGGCCGTCGCGACGAGGGCTCCGGCAACGCCGAGCCCGTACCCGGCGACGAGCGCCGGGCGGCGCCCACGCCGCGCCGCGAGCCATCCGACGAACGCGGACCCGAGCGCCGCGCCGCCGACCACCGCCGCCCCTGGCGCTCCTGCCAGCGTGGTCGATCCGGCGATGTCCCGGGCAGCGATAGTCGCGATAGTGACCGCCGCGATGTGACCGACGCTACCGAGCGCTACCCCGGTGACGAGGGTCCGCCGCGATCGCAGGCGGGCAGGCGCAAGGCGCGCGGCGTCCAGGTCGATCGCGGAAGGCATCCGCGGATGATAGGCCGCAGCGAGGTCAGTCCGGGCGTGGGCCCCCGGTCCCGGCAGTCTGATCGCCGGCCACGTCGACGAAGCGGCACAAGGCGTCCATGAGCCGCATCTGGTCCGGCGTCCGACAGCCGGCCTCGAGGAGCGTCGGGGAGGCGACCACGATCGCGATGCTCTGGGCGCGTGACACGGCAACGTTGAGCCGGTTCCGCGAGTACAGGAAGCCCATGTCGCGTGGAGCATCGTCGCGGCTCGAGCTGGCCATCGAGTAGATCGCCACCGCGCCCTCGCGACCCTGGAACTTGTCGACCGTGCCGACGTTGCCGGTTGTCCCGAGCCGCTCGATGATCGCCGCCTGGATCTCGGCGACCTGGGCGTTGTACGGCGCGACGACGATGACGTCCTCGAGGCGGATGGTCCGTCGCGACCCGTCAGCCTGGACCTGCTCGCGATCGACAAGGTCGGTGACGATCGCGGCCACACGCTCGGCCTCCTCGCGGGAGTGCGCGGCGTTCCCGACATGGACCGTCGGCAGCCAGCGGACGCCCGATCCGCTCAGCGCCCCAGGCGGGCCGTCGATCAGCCGGTGCGCCGCCGGGTGGGTCCGCAGCCGACCCTCGTAGAAGGCGTCCGAGATGTACGCGTTGACGTCCGGATGGAGCCGCCGCGTCCGCTCCAGGAAGAGGCCCCGATCCGGCTCCATCGTGGCCGCACCCCCGACGAGGTGTTCGAGCGACGATGCCGCCGCACCCGGCGGGTGCACGCCCTGCGACACCATCGGGAGCTGGTTCGGGTCGCCGACGAGAACGACCGACCGGGCGACGGTCGTGGCCGCGAGGAGATTCGCGAGGGACAGCTGGCCCGCCTCATCGACAAACAGGACGTCGAGCCAGGGTGCCGATTCGCCGTTGGCGACGGCATCGAGCTGGCGCCGAGAGTGCAGCCACACGGTCCCGGCCAAGACGTCGGCCTCCCCGGCCGGCACCGCCCGGTCGATGGCCCCGTTGTCGCCTGCGATCGTGACTCCGTCGCCCGCCGACAGATGGGCATCGAGCGCGTCGGCCCGCTGCAGGATCCTGATTGGCGTCCCCTCGACGTTCGCCGCAACCTGGACCTCCTCGAGCAGGTTCGTGATCGTCTTGTGGGATTGGGCGGTCACCCCCACGTGCCGGCCGCCCCGGACGAGGGCCGTGATCATGCGGGCGGCCGTGTACGTCTTGCCCGTGCCGGGCGGCCCCTGGATGGGGAGGACGCTGCGATCGAGCGCCAGGCCGAGTCGCCGCGCGGCGTCGAGTGGATCCTCGCCGGGCGCGACAAGCGGTCCGCCGTCATGGCCGGAGATCCGGGGCGTCCGCCGGAGCAGGGCCTCGCTCGCGGCCGGATACCGCGCGCCAGGCCCGAACCCGTGCTCGATCACGTCGTCGGCCACCCGCAGGAGCGCCTCGCGCATCGCCCGGCTCTCGATCGGCTTCGAGCCGAGGAGCGCGACGGGATGAGGCCAGACCCGATCGGTGCCGCGGGCGAGATCGATCGTGCCCCGGGCATCGTCAAGGCCGACCACCAGGCCCGCCGCACCACCGGTGTCCCGGTCGATCGGTTTGTCGCCGACCTTGAACGGGTGGTCCTGAGGCTCGAATCGGTAGCGCCGGACGGCCTGTCGACCCTCGGCCGGGAGGTCTGACTCGAACGTGAGCCCGGCCAGGGCGTCCCGCTCCCCGACGAGCTGCTCGACGGTCAGGTCATCCTTGAGCTCGAACCACCGCCACCACTGCTGCTTCTCCTCGCGGCGATGCCAGTCCAGCAGACCGGCGAGGAGCCGGCGAGCTCGCGGCTCCGCTCCGTCGTCGGCGGGATCGAGGGAGCCGGTGAGTCCGGCCACCCGCTCCGCGACGTTGGCCGCCCACTCGGCGACCCCAGCGCTCGGTTCGCCGGCGTCGGGGGTCGGCCGGGACCAGTCGCGCGACGGCCAACGCAGGATCGCCTCGCCGCGCCGGACCTCGAGCCACTCGCGGAGCAGATGAGTCGAGATGCAGTCGTCCCGGTTGTAGGCCGCGATGCCGTCGAGGATCGATTGATCCCGCTCACGCATCCAGCGCTCGAACTCCACGACGCTGAAGCCGGCCTCGGTGACCGGGCCCTCTCGTGCCGGGAGGTAGAACTTCTCGATCTGCTTGAGCGAGTACGACTCAACCGAGGCCCGGATGCCCTGTCTGACGGCGTTCAGCAGGTCGACCAGGACGTCGCCGCGGAGGAGGCGGTCGAGGTCGTCCGCCCCGATCCCGTGACGGGCGACGAGGCGCTTGATGGCCCCGGACTCGTAGCCGCCGTAGTGGAATACGTGGAGCTCCGGGTGGGCGTCGAGGCGGTCCATGAGGAACCGGAGCATCTCGGCGAAGGCGCCCCCCTCGCCGTCCACGTCGGTGCCCCAGATCGGTCGGTAGACCGGCGTCCCGGTGTCCACGGTGACGATCCCGAGCAGGTACTCGAGGCCGTTGTCGGTCGCCCACGGGTCCGCCTCGATGTCGAAGAAGACGTCCCAGGGCGACGGCTCGGGCAGCAGCGCGAGTCCGCGCCAGGTCGTGGCCGGGTCAGGCTCGATCAGCTCGAAGACGCGCCGCCCGGTGCGGCGCTCGTGGAGCTGGAGGCGTGCCTGATGATGGAGCCGGGCAACGGTGGGAGCCGGAATGCCGGGGACGTCGAGGGCGGGGTCGATCCCGGCCAGCGCGCTGAGCGTGCCGATTCCGGCCTCGGTCAGGCGCTCCGTGTCGACCCGGCGCATGCCGGCCACGATCGAGAGGTGGTCGTCGTTCCGGCGCCGCTGGATGCAGGTCGGGTACCAGGTGCAGACGCGGCAGTGCTCGACCGGGTCCGGGTAGGTCGGGGCCGCGGCCGGGTCCGCCGCATCGCGCACGACCCGCTCGTCGAACCGCGCCCGCACATATCGGAAGTAGGCGGCGAACTCATCCGCCCGATAGAGGTGCGATTCCCGGTCGCCTGTCACCACGGTCAGGAACTCGGGGGCGATCCCCTGGACCTGTTCCAGCAGGCCGGCGTAGACGCACAGCTGGAGGACGGCCCCGGCCTTGACCGACCGGGCGAGCTTGGTATCCGCGACGTCGTAGCTCCAGGCACCGAACGCCGGCGACGGCCGATCCGCCCGTTTGAACAGGAAGTCGGCATGGCCTCGCCAGCGACCGTCGAAGAAGGTCGCCTGGTAGACGACGTCGGCGCCTGCCCGCATGGCCGCCACCGTCTCCGCCGCGGCGGCCCGCAGCGCCGCCGAGGTCCTGAGGTCCTGCTTCTCGATCTCGACGACGGTCCGGCCCTCGGACCGGAGGCGGTCGAGGTAATCCGCCTCGTGGAGATCGCCCTTGGCCTGGATCAGCTCGATCGTCGGGTCGTCTCGGCGATGGGGCCGCTCCCACAGACCCGCCACGCGACCAAGCTCGAGTGTCGCGAGGTGGTCGCAGGCGAGGTAGCCGACGAGATCCGTCGCGCTCAGGACCAGCGCGGCGTCGAGCAGTTGCACGACCGGACTCTACTGGCCGCGGGTGCCACGTTGTGTGGCACGCCCGTCACCCGAACAGGGCGACAACGGCGGCCTCGAAGACCTCGGTGTGGCGATCGACGTCCGCGCTGATGGTCGCGGGCGACATGAGGGCCATGTTGTGGAACGGGGTCATGAGGATGCCGCGGTTCATCGCCCAGAGGTGGAGAAACTGCTCGAGCTCGGGATCGGCGTGGTCCCACTGCTCGCGGCCATTGCGCGGTCGGGTGGGCATGAAGTGGTACTCGGCGCGGGCCCCGAGGCGGGTCACGTGCCACGGGACTGCGTGCCGGGCAAGGACCGAGTTCACGCCGGCCTCCCAGCGCTCGGCGAGCGGGATCATCCGGGCGAAGGCCGCGTCGGTGAGCACGTCGCCGAGCGTCGCCCGGACTGCGGCCAGCGACAGCGCATACCCGGCCAGCGTGCCGCCGATTCCGCCGACATCGGCGTCCTCGATCGGAATCGCCGAGCCGACGCGCGCCGCGACCTCGGGCGTCATGCCGTAGGTTGCCGCCGGGATCCCGCCGCCGATCGTCTTGCCGATCACGAGCATGTCGGGCTCGAAGCCGCCCGCCCCGGTCACGCCACCCGGCCCCGCGCAGATCGTGTGGGTTTCGTCGTGGATGAGGATCGTGCCGCGACGCCGGGTGATCTCCCGAACCCCATCGAGATAGCCGGGCTCGGGCAGCACGATCCCCACGTTGGTCAGCGCCGGCTCGATGAGGAGCGCAGCAACCTGCCCGTCCGCGAGGGCTCGGTCGAGAGCACCGAGATCGTTGAACGGGACCACCCGCGTCGTCGTCGCTGGATCCACCTGCGGCCCGATGTTGCCTCGCCTTGTCTCCACCCGCCCGTCGTCGGCGAGCCAGGCGAACGTCTCGTCCACGGTGCCGTGATAGTTGCGGTCGTGGACTGCGACCAGCGGACGGTCCGTGATGAGCCGGGCGAGGCGCAGGGACCAGCGGTTGGCGTCCGTGGCGGTGATCGCAAATTGCCAGTACGGGAGTCCGAACCGGCGCGCCAGCTCCTCGCCGGCCCAGATCGCGTCCTCTGTCGGGAGCATGTGGGTGATCCCGCGGCGCAGCTGGCGCTCGATCGCCGCGATAGTCGGGGCCGCCCCGTGACCCGCCATCGCCCCGGTATCGCCGAGGCAGAAGTCGACGTACTCGTGGCCGTCGACATCGGTGAAATGCGCGCCGGAGGCGGACTCCACGTAGAGCGGGAAGGCCCCGGCCCATTTGACCATCCAGTTCATCGGGACGCCGTCGAGCAGTGACCGCTGTGCCCGCTCGTGGAGGGCCTGCGCCCGGGGATGACGGGCGACGAAGTCCGCCTGTTCGACCTCCATGAGCGCAGCCAGGCGGCTCCGATCGAGCGTTCTCACGATGGGCTCACCCGGCGGCGGTGTTGGACACCCGGATCATCGGGGATCGGAGCCGTCGGCGCACACGGCCCCGGCGCACCCGAACCCCACGACCCGCACTTGGGTGCGGTCCGGGCCGGCGAGTCCGGCGGACGGTCAGTCGAGCCGGCGCCGGTACCCGCACACCGGACAGACGGCCTGGTGGCCGTCGGCGTCGACTTCGAGGAAGCTGGCGCACCCGTTCGTCGCGCAGAAGAGGCGACTCGAAGTGGCCTGTCGGCGGCGCAGGCGACGCACGGACGCGGCGCGCCCGATCGTATTGGAGTGGAGAGATCGCGAAAGCATGTGGATGTTGATTCTTTCTGGCCGCGGCACGGGACGAACTGGGTCCGATGGCGCGGTACGAGGTGCAGCGGGTCGCGTGATGGTGCGACTCGGTTCGGTGTGAGGATCCGGGCGGCGATCGCGGGAGCGAGTCGAATTCGGTTCGAAAACTCGATCGATGCTCTGACCTGCGGCCGTCTGGACGGGTCCTGTTGTCTCAGCCAGCATGCGGGCCTGGCGACCGACTGTCAAACCCCCCGATCGGATGGGACCTGCCAGGACCGGCGGCGGCTTGGTGGGCGGGCACGACCGGGCCCTCGGTTGCGGTCTCGACATCGAGGCTTCACCGGCACGAAGTTGCGCGAACGGCCCACCTTTGTCAGATTGCGCACGCACGCGTCCGCGGAGGGCGGCTGAACCCGGCCGGGCGCGATACGCGCCCGATCGCGAACGGTGCCCAGGGCCCCGACAGCAGGCACCGCCGGCGCATCACGCGACAGCGATACGACAGAGGAGATCGTGGCGAGCATGACGACTGAATGCCTTGTGCCCGGCGCGCGCCGGACTGGATGGGCGGATGCCCGGCGGGGACCTCGAGCGACCCTGCGACGGACACTCGTCGCGGTTGCCGCGGGCGCCCTGGGTCTCGCCTCGCTTGCCCCGGCGGCACTTGCCGCCGATCCCCTCACGATCACGACGCCCTACCCGGCGATCGTCGTGGCCCCGGGGGCGCACGTCAGCTTCAACGTCACGGTGACGACAACCGGTGCGCAGCGGGTGGCCCTGTCGCTGTCCGGCGCCCCGGCGGCGTGGAAGGCGTCGCTCCATGGCGGCGGCTTCGTCATCGACGCGATCCAGACGAACGGGACCGATGCCGGAACGGTGCGAGTCGACCTCGATGTCCCCGCCGACGCGACCGGGATCACGAGGATGACGCTCGCCGCGAGCACGCCAAGTGCGACGGTCGAGCTTCCCCTGCAGGTCACCGCGGAGGCCAGTGTTGCCGGGGCGGTCACGCTCAAGGCCGATGTCCCCAGCCTGAAGGGGCCATCGACCCAGACCTTCAACTTCAACCTGACCCTTTCGAACGGGACCGCCGAAGACCTGACGTTTTCGGTCAATGCCCAGGGCCCGACGGGCTGGACGGTCCAGGCCAACCTGACCGGGCAGGCCCAGGCCGCCAGCGCGGTTGTCAAGGCCGGTGCTACCTCGGCCGTGACGGTCTCGGCGACACCGCCCGATGGTGTGGCCGCGGGCTCGTACCAGATCCAGGTCGTCGCGGTCGCCGGCGAGCGCACGATCGAGGGTGCCCTCGGCGTGGACATCACGGGGACCTACACCCTCTCCGTCGCGACCAAGGACGGGCGTCTCAACGGTCACGGCGCCGCCGGCAATGTCACGCCCCTGGCGATCACCCTCACGAACACCGGTACCGCCGACATCACCAACCTCAAGCTCACCGGGACGGCCCCGGGCGGCTGGGACATCACCTTCGACAAGCCCACGATCGAGACGATCGCCGCCGGCCAATCGGTGGATCTCAACGCCCAGGTCAAGCCGTCATCGGACGCGATTGCCGGCGACTACACGGTGACGATCTCGGCAAGCGGCGATCCCTCATCGCGCGATTCCATGGAGATCCGGTACACGGTCGAGACCTCGATCCTGTGGGGGTTGGTCGGGGTCGCCCTGATCGTCGCCGTGGGCGGGGGCCTGTGGTGGGTCTTCCAGCGCTACGGCAGGCGGTAGTCGGGTGACGGACATCGCCCCGCCGCTGCCGGCCCGGCGCCGGCGGACCGCCCGTCCCGTGGATTCAGGTGCCCCGTCCTCGCCCCCGGCGCCGATTCGCACACGGGCGCTGACCAAGCGCTACGGGGACCTCGTCGCGGTCGACCTGCTGGACCTCGAGGTCAGGGCAGGCGAGATCTTCGGGCTTCTCGGCCAGAACGGGGCGGGCAAGACGACGACAATCCTCATGCTGCTCGGCTTGACGGAGCCGACCGGGGGAACCGCCCGGGTCGTTGGCCTGGATCCTGCGCGCCGCCCGTTGGAGGTCAAGCGCCGGGTGGGTTACCTGCCGGATGCCGTCGGGTTCTACGGCGACCTCACGGGCCGGGAGAACCTCCGCTACACGGCCCGCCTCAACGGCCTTGCCGAGGGCGACGCCGAGGCGCACATCGAACACGTGCTCGAGCAAGTGGGCCTGGTGGGTCGTGCCGACACGCGGACCGACACCTACTCCCGCGGCATGCTCCAGCGCCTCGGCATCGCCGATGCGCTGCTCAAGGATCCCGATATCCTGATCCTCGACGAGCCGACGACCTCGATCGACCCCATCGGCGTGGTCGAGATCCTCGACCTGCTGCGGGGACTCGTCCGTGAACGGGGAATGACGATTCTCCTGTCCAGCCACCTCCTCGGCCAGGTCCAGTCGGTCTGCGATCGGGTCGGCATCTTCGCCTCCGGCCGGCTCATCGGGGTGGGAACGGTGGGCGAACTCGCGGAGCGATTCGGCGACGGCGCGGCCCACGTCGAGGTGACAGTCGCCCGAGACGGCGACACCGACGCCTCGGCCGACCCTGCCGCGATCCTGGGCCGGATCGAGCACGTCGAATCCGTCGCCTGGGATCCGGTCCATGCCTCGTGGCGAGCTACCGTCCGCCCGGCCGACGCTTCCGGAGCGGTCCGTGAGGCAATCCTTCGCGCCGCGGTGGACAGCGGGCTCCGGCTGACGTCCCTCCGGGTCCTCGAACCCTCGCTCGACGACATCTACCGGATCGCCGTGGCCGGCATGTCCCGGGCTGGGGCGACGACCGAGGTGGGCTCATGACCGCCTCGACCCGCGTCCCGGGTTCCCGTCTCGAGGGCAGGACAGCCGGCTCGGGCCTGGTGGGCCGCAACGCCGGCTGGCGGATCGTCGCCCGCAAGGAGTTCGCCGACCACGTGTCCAGCGCACGTTTCTTCGTCCTCCTGCTGGTGCTGGGAGCGGCGGCGATCGTGCCCCTCTACTTCGCATCGGACACGATCAAGTCGGTCGCCGCCCAGGTGACCGACACCCGTGACGCATTCCTCGCCCTGTTCCTGGTGAACCCGCGGGACACGCCGATCCCGAATGTCTTCAACTTCGTCGGGATCGTGGCTCCGTTGCTTGGCGTCGCCTTCGCGTTTGACGCAATCAACAGCGAACGCACGGATGGAACCCTGCCCCGCCTTCTGTCCCAGCCGATCTATCGGGACGATGTCGTGAACGGCAAGTTCGCGGCCGGCCTGGCGACGATCAGCCTGGTCCTCGTGGCCGTCGTCGGGGTCATCTCCGGGTTCGGGATCGTCCGGCTGGGGATCATCCCAAGCCCCGACGAGGTGATCCGGCTCGTGTCCTGGCTCCTCGTGACCGTCCTCTGGGTGAGCCTCTGGCTCGCCTTCGGGCTGCTCCTGTCCGTCGTCATCCGGCGCGCGGCCACGGCGGCGCTGGTGGGCTTCGGGATCTGGCTCCTCGTCGCCATCTTCGGCCAGCTGATCGTCGGCGTGGTGGCGGGGATCATTGCCCCGGTTGCCAACGCGGCCTCCCTCGAGGAGGCCCTCACGCTCACCGCCCTGTCGACGACGATCGTCCGGCTGCTGCCGTTGACCCTCTACCAGGAGGCGTCGGCGGTGCTGCTGAACCCGTCCGTGACGACCGTGTCGACGCCCACGACCGTGGGCCAGTGGCAGCAGTGGCAGCAGCAGGCCCAGGGCCAGGGCATGACGTTCGACCAGAGCGCCCTGCTCGTCTGGCCCCACCTCGTCGCCCTCGTGGCCATGACCGCGTTCTGTTTCGCGGCGGCCTACATCTGGTTCATGCGCCAGGAGGTCCGCGCCTAGATTCGGCCCGTTCAAGGCCGGTATCCTTCACCCGTGCCCGACCCGCGCTGCAGCTGTTGCTACGACGACACGTTCGATCGGAACGTCGCCCAGCGCGAGCTGCGGGACTACCGGCGCAAGGGTCCCGGCCGCACCTCGAAAGCGCTTGCCGACGCACTCGCGGTGCGAGGTGTCGAGGGCCGGACCGTGCTGGACATCGGAGGGGGCGTCGGCTCGGTCCACCGGCTGCTCCTGGACCGGGGTGCCTCGGGCGCCGTCGACGTCGATGCGTCCCGGCCGTACCTGGACGCCGCGCGCGAGGAGGCGGAACGCCTCGGCATCGCCGACCGTGTGCGGTTCGAGCACGGGGACTTCGTGGCCCTAGCCGGCGAGATCGAGCCGGCCGACTTCGTCGCCCTCGATCGCGTCGTGTGCTGCTACGAGGACGTGGACGGGCTCGTGGGCCGGGCGGCCGAGCGCACGCGCCGTCGCCTCGGCATCGTCCTCCCGCCGGACCACCGTGTCGCCCGCCTGCTGATCGGTCTCGAGAACGTCTGGCACTGGCTGACGCGTTCGGAATACCGCGCCTACATCCACACTCATGCCCGGGTGACGGCGGCGGCACGCAGGGCCGGGCTCGAGCCCGCCGGGGCCTCGGCAGTCGGGCTGTGGCGCCTGCTCGTGTTCGAGCGGCCCATCCTTACCGCGGATAACCCGTGATCCGCCGAATCTCCCGGTAGAGCGGCCGGAGCCGGTCGTACATCGGCAGGTAGACAGACCGGTAGATGTCCTCGTAGGTCGCGCTCGACGCGCGTGACGGCTCGAACCGTTCACCGATCCGCACCATCTCCGCGACGGCGGCGGCCGGGTCGGCGTGGAACCCGAGGCCGAGCGCCGCATCGATCGCCGCACCGAGCCCCGCCGCCTCGTGGGTGTGCGGCCGGCTGGCCGGAATCCCGAAGACGTCGGCGAAGAGCTGGACGGCGGCTCGCGATTGTGAGCCGCCGCCCGAGATTCGAAGCTCCCGGATGGCGACGCCGCTCCGCTTGACGGTCCGCTCCGCCCCCTCGCGCAATCCGTAGGCGAGGCCTTCCAGGATCGCCCGGTAGACGTGCGCTCGGCCATGGATGTCGCCGAACCCGAGGATGGCACCCTTCGCCTCCGGCCCCGGGTAGCGCACGCCGGGCATCCAGAAGGGCTGGAGGACGAGGCCCATGGCCCCCGGCGGGGACGCCGCCAGAAGCTCCTCGAAGAGGGCCTCGGGAGGCACGTCAAGCGCTTCGCCCCGGGCAACCTCCTCGGCGCCGAATTCGCGCTTGAACCACTCGACCATCCAGAAGCCGCGCAGGACCTGCAGCTCCACCAGCCACGCGCCGGGGATTGCGGCGGGGTAGGGGGGCAGCAGCGGGATGGCCTCGAGGTATCGGCGGTGCGTCGTGCCGATCGTGGCCGTGGTCCCGAACGACAGGGCGGCGACGTCAGGGGTGACCGCGCCGGCACCGAGCGCCTCGGCCTGCTTGTCGCCGGCCGAGGCGATAAGCGGGAGGCCCTCGGCGATCCCGAGATGCGTCGCGGCCGTTGGTGTCACGCTCCCGAGCGTCTCGGTCGGGTCGACGAGCTCCGGGAGCCAGGCACGGTCGAAATTCGCGACCTGCCACTTCCAATCGAATCGGCCGGCCCAGCGCGAACGCTTGAAATCGAATGGGAGGTAGCCGATCTGCGACGCCGACGAATCGACCCACCGGCCGACCAGGCGGGCGGTCAGCCAGGACGAGAGCACCCCGTAGCGGCGGATGCGGCGCCACACGCCGGGCTCGAACCGCTCGATCCAGTTCGCCTCGCAGTCGGCCTGGAAGCGGGCCACCGTGTCGCGGACGCGGGCCGCCCGGAAGGCAAGGCCCCAGGCGCCGCCGAGCGGTGGCAGGTCCTCGGTCCGGCGCTGGTCCAGCCAGACGATCGCGGGACGGAGCGGCCGCCCGTCCTCGTCCGCGACGACGACAGTGACGCGCTGCGTGGTCAGGGCAACTCCCGCGACGGCATCCGGGCGAGCGGCCGGGTCCGCCCAGAGGCGGCGGCACGCCTCACCGAGCGCGGTCCACCAGACCTCGGGGTCCTGCTCCGCCCAACCTGGTTCGGGCGAAACGTATGGCTCGACAGGCACGCGGCCCATCGCAACGAGGCCGCCGCGCGGGTCGAACAGCAGCGCGCGGACACTCTGGGTTCCAACGTCGAGCGCGAGCAGGTGGTCGGCCGAGCCCATGATCCTCCTCGCGCGTATCGTGACGGATCGAGCGCTGCTCAGAAGGCCGGCCAGGGGATCGAGGGCCAATCCCGGTTCGGCCGGGGGAAGCGCCCGAACCTCAGGAGCGACGCGACCCGCCGCTTCGTCGCGGTGACCTCGACGCCGTCCAGGAGTTCACGAAGGGCCTCCACAAGGTCGCCCGCCAGTGCGGCCCGGACGCGCTCGAGCCCGGCCCGCTCGTCGGCCTCGAAGGGCGCCCCCATCCAGCCCCAGAGCACCGTTCGGAGCTTCGGCTCAGTCGAGAAGGTGACCCCATGATCCACGCCGAAGACGTGGCCGTCGGGCATCGGGAGGACGTGCCCACCCTTGCGATCGGTGTTGTTGACGATTGCATCGAAGACCGCCATCCGGCGGAGGCGGGGGTCATCGCCGACCACCATTGCCACGACATCCACCGTCTGGTTCGCGTGGATCCACTGCTGGACCATGCCCTCGCCGAACGGGCCTTCCCGGAGCACCGTCGGGGGGACGATGCCCCAGCCGGTGGCCTCGGAAACCAGGAAGGCCGCTACCTCGCGGCGGGCGAGGGTGCCGACCGGGAAGTCGAACAGCGGCCGCTCCGCCACCGTCGCCTTGTACACGGCGTGGAAGGGTTCGGTCAGATCCCGATGGTGGACCAGGACGACGAGAGCCTGGTTCGAGGATCCGGGCAGGCGCCCGAGGACCTCCAGGTCGCCCTCGTGGAGCGCCCGGAGCGTCGAGGGGTCGGTGACGCGAGTCTCAGTGGACGTACTGGCCGTTCCGGCGCGGACAGATATGACCCTGGGGATCGAGCGGGTTGCCGCACAGCGGGCAGGGCGGCCGTCCGGACCGGACGACCCTGAGGGCGCGTTCCGCAAAGGTCCGGGCAGCCCCGGCGGTCATGTGCACCCGCAGGACGTCGGGACCATCCGGATCGTCGTCGTCGACAAAGGCGTCGATCGCCTCGGTCTCGGGCTGAGCGCCGGCCTCGCCCTCAGGCTCGCCCTCGTCCTCATCGGTCTGGGCTCGAGCCTCGATGAGGATGCGTTCGCGGCCGCCGTCCCAGCCGAGTGTCAGGGTCCCGGCCCGGAATGCCTCGGCCAATGGCTCATCGAGCGTGCCGACCTCATCGGGGACGGGCTCCGCTTCCAGGGCCACGACCCCTCGCTGATCAAGCTCGAACAGGAGCCGACCCAGCCGTTCCGCGAGGGCCGCCACCTGCACCTTTTCCAGGGAGACGCTCACGATTCGCGCGCCCTCGCGAGCCTGCAGGAAGAACGTGCGGCTGCCGGGCTGGCCGATGGTCCCAGCGATGAACCGCTCGGGCGGGTCGAAGACGAAGGTGCGGCGTGCCACGGACCGACTCTAGCGGATTCCGGCCTCCTGGCTGTTTCCGGCACGGCGCGCGTGGCGGGGTCCACCTCCGTCGCGTCGGGCTGCACCCCGCGCGCGTGGCGGGGTCCACCTCCGTCGCGTAGGGCTGCACCCCGCGCGCGTGGCGCCCGGTTCCCGCCCGCCCGCGCCCGGGCCCGCCCCCGCCACATCGGCATCCACCGCCTGTCTCGACGTTGTCTGCCAGTCATAGATTCCTGTCGCCAGGTGCCCTGAAATTGTCCCCGGGACACAATGCGGACATCCGAGGGCGCGGAAGAGCTAGTTTTCGAGTCGGATCTATGTCTCCCCGACAAGGTTCGGCGATTCCCCGCCGGATTCGATGACTGTGAGACATAAGGAGTGGGCTCGAGAGTCGAGGGCTGGTGCGGCGGAGGCCGGCAGCGCAGGGGGCCCAAGGCGCCCGAGCCCCGGCCAGCCGCCGTTCAGTGAACCGAGAAGGTGATCCGGTGCCAGCCTCGGGCACCGTCCGGGTCGGGCCGCGTGGGGGTCTCCGTCTGCGTCGTGCCGGTCCCGTCGGTGGCGCGGACCCGTGCGCTGTGGTCGCCGATCGCCGCATCCCAGGGGTACTGCCACTGGACCCAGGTCGTGTCTGCGATCGGCACGGACAGCGTTGCCTCGTGCCATTCGCCGTCGTCCACCGAGACCTCGACGCGGGCGATCCCCCGATCCGGTGCCCAGGCCACGCCGGCGATCATCGAGGGGCCGACGGGGATCGAGCCGTTTCTCGCGGGGACGTCGATCCGCGACTGGGTCAGGATCGGCGCCTCCTTGGCCCAGCCCAGGGGCACCCAGTAGGCGTCGAACGCTTCGAGCGTGGTCAGCTCCAGCTCCGTCACCCACTTGGTCGCTGAGACGTAACCGAAGAGCCCGGGAATGATCACCCGAGCGGGGAAGCCATGCTCGCGCGGGAGTGGCTTGTCGTTCATGCCAATCGCGATCATCGGCTCGCGATCCGGGTCCATGACCCAGGCCGTGGGCGAGCCGGCCGTCCAGCCATCGCCCGAGCGGCCGACCAGCTGCGTCGCCCCGGGCTTCACGCCGGCCAGATCGAGGACGTCTCGGAGCCGCACGCCCGTCCACTTGGCGTTGCCGACGAGGTCGCCGCCCACCCGGTTGCTGACGCAGGCGATCGTGACGTACTGCTCGATGATCGGGAGCTCGATGAGCTGGGCGTAGGTCAGGGTCACTTCGCGCTCGACCATGCCGTGGATCCGCAGCCTCCACGTAGTCAGGTCGATGTTCGGGACGATGAGCGCCGTATCGATCCGGTAGAAGTCGTCGTTCGCCACGACGATCGGGGTAAGGCCTTCGAGGCCGAGGTCTGCGCCCGCCGGGAGCTCCGCAGCGTCCTCGGGGCGCGGCAGCTCGCCCGGCTTGACGGTCCGCTGACCCTCCAGGAGGCTCCGGCCCACGGCTGCCGCGACCACGGATCCGGCAGCAAGCGCACCGCCGCGAAGCAGAAATGAACGGCGCGACCAATCGGGCATCACGGCGCCGCCGGCCCCGCCTCCCTGCTGGGCCCCGGCGAGGCGCAGCAGCCGATCGAGGACGACGACGCCGATCGCAAGCTCCCCCAGCGCCGCCGCGGCCGCCAGGCCCGGCATCGTGTCGGGGTCGCGAAGGCCGGCGACGAACCCGAGCGCGACGAACCCGCCGATGACCGTCATCGCCGCCCCACGTCGGCGACGCCCGAGCAGCCCGAGGCCGGCCCCGATCGCGAGGGCCACCACCAGGACCCCGACCTGGAGGGCCAGCTTGTCGGCCGTGCCGAACAGCGATACGACGAACTCCTTTGCGCCGGGTGGCTGAAGGTCGATGGCCAGGCGGCCGACGGCGAGGATCGGCGAGGGGACACCGGGCACGAAGCCGGCCAGGGCTTCCCCGGCCGCCAGGCCCGCGCCGGTCGCGACCACGCCGGCGAACGCCGCGGCGATGCGGTCCGACCGACGCGCGGCTGCCTCCGGGACGAGGAGAGTTGTCGAGGTCATGGCGCGACCGTAGCCGCCCGGCGTGACGCGATGGTGACAGCCGGCGCCGGCGTCATCGCGGACCTGGATCCGTCGGGCTGCGTCGCGTCCCGCGAGCCGTCCCGTGCGGCCTCCCGCGAGCCCTCGGACTCGGCGCCGTCCCGGGCGGCGTCCCGCGTGCCGTGTACCGACCCTCGCGGCGTTCCACGACGAGCGGAAGCCCGTAGGCCTCGCTGAGCGGGCCGCTCGCAAGCACCTCGGCGATGGGGCCCGACGCGACCGCGCGCCCGCTGCCCAGCACGAGCGCCGATCCGAACGAGGCCGGGATCTCCTCGAGATGGTGGCTGACGAGAACGATCGCGGCGAGGCCGGGGTCCGCCGCAAGGCTGTCGAGCGCCGCGATCAGCGCCTCGCGGGCGCCCAGATCCAGGCCTGCTGCGGGCTCGTCCAGGATGAGCAGCCGGGGCTCGGGCATGAGCGCTCTGCCAATTTGGACCCGGCGTCGCTCGCCCGTCGACAGGATCCCCATCGTGTGATCGGCGAGATCCCCGACTCCGAGCCGGTCGAGCAGCGAGCGTGCCCGGGCTCGGTCCCCGTCCGTGTAGCGATGCCACCACGGTCCGAGGGCCGCGTGGCGCGCCGTCATCACCACTTCGAGCGCCGTGACCTCGTCGGAGATCGCCCGTTCCAGCGCGCTCCCGGCGTACCCGATCTTCTCGCGCAGCGTCCGAGCGTCAATAGTCCCGATCTCCGAACCGAGGATCGCGACGCTCCCGGTCGTGGGCCACAGGTACGTCGAAGCCACCTGGACAAGTGTCGTCTTGCCCGCCCCGTTGGGGCCGACGATCACCCAGCGCTCACCGTGGCGGACCGTCCAGTCGAGCGGGCCGAGGATGGTCCGGGCACCTCGCCGGACGCTCACGCCGCGCAGCTCGATCACCGGGCTGGCGTTCTCGATATGCACGCCGAGGATGGTACGTGGTCGGTCTTCGGCACTGGCTATGATGCGGTCATGTCTCACCGGCCGACCCGATGATCGACGTCGCCCTTCAGCTGGACCTGGCCGTCCGGCTGCTCATCGCGGCAGCGCTCGGGGCCGCGGTCGGCGCGGAACGCGAAATCCACGGCCACCCGGCCGGCATCCGGACGCACATGCTCGTTGCCCTGGGATCGGCCCTGTTCACGGTCATGTCGATCCACGGTTTCGGCCTCGAGGGCGGACCGAACAGCGCGCCCGTCGATCCCAGCCGGATTGCCGCCCAGATCGTGTCGGGCATCGGCTTCCTCGGCGCGGGCGCAATCCTCAAGGACGGCGTCGTGATCCGTGGCCTGACGACCGCCGCGAGCCTCTGGGCGACGTCGGCCGTCGGCCTCGCAGCCGGAGCAGGGGAGCACATCCTCGCGATCGTCGGCGCCGTGATCATCCTGACCAGCCTCTGGCCGATCAATGCCCTCGCCGAGCGCCTGCACGGGACAAACCAGCCGGAACTGCAGCTGCGCCTGGCGCTCCAGCGGGTCGAGGCGCTCGGGGAGATCTCGACCGCCCTGGCCGAGAGCAGGATCGACATCGCCGCGCTCCAGACGCAGCGCCTCGGGCGGGACAGCTATCGGGCCGACCTGTCGCTCCGCGGCCGCTCCAGCTCGGCCATGGCCGCCGCGCTCGAGACAATCGCGAAGATCCCTGGCGTGGACATCGTCTCGACCAGCAGCGTGGACTGATCGTCCGCTCGTGAGCCGGGTCCTCCTTCTCATCGCCGGCTTCGCCGCGTTCGTCGTCGCGATCCCGGTGGTCTTCTCTGCGCTCGGAGGCGCTTCGACGGCATCGTCCTATCGCGTGGTGAAGAACCTCGACGACTTCTTCGCTCCGTCCGTCATCCGGGTGCCGGTGGGCGCCACCGTCGAGTGGCAGAACAGCGGCCGCAATCCACACACCGTGACCGCCGATGACGGGAGCTTCGACTCCGGCACGCTCCAGAAGGGCGACGAGTTCGAGCACGCTTTCACGACCGAGGGTGTCTTCCCGTTCACCTGCATCCTGCACGGCAAGCCGGGCGGGATCGGTATGACCGGGATCGTGGTGGTCGGTGCCGCCGAGCTGCCGTCCTCGGGCGGTACCGGATCCGTCGGGCCGGGTCGCGAGGCCGTCCCGGCGGCGCCCGGCGCGATCATCCGGGTGCCTGCCGATCAGCCGACGATCCAGGCCGGCGTCGACGCGGCCGCGGCCGGCGACCTCGTCCTCGTCGCTCCCGGCGAGTACCACGAGGCCGTCCTCGTCACGACGCCCTACCTCACGATTCGGGGTGAGGATCGGAACGGGGTGATCCTCGACGGCGACTTCACGAGGGCCAACGGGATCCACGTGGTCGAGGCGGACGGCGTCGTCCTCGAGAACATGACTGCCCGCCACTACGGTCTCAACGGGTTCTACTGGGCGGGCGTGAACGGTTACCGCGGCTCGTACCTGACCGCATACGGCGATGGCGACTACGGGATCTACGCCTTCGACAGCACCTGGGGCAGGTTCGAGCACTCGTATGCTTCTGGGCATCCGGACTCCGGCTTCTACATCGGCCAGTGCCAGCCCTGTCACGCCGTCATTGACGAGGTTGTTTCCAGCCACAACGCCCTCGGCTACTCGGGCACCAACGCCGGAGGCGACCTCGCGATCGTCAACAGCGAGTGGGCAGACAACAACGCCGGGATCGTGCCCAACACGCTCGATTCGGAACTCCTCGCACCCCAGGCGGGCGTCATGATCGCCGGCAACTGGGTCCATGACAACTCGGCCACCGATGCGCCCCTCAAGCGACTCGAGTACCCCGCCTTCGGCAACGGGATCCTCGTCGCCGGAGGCCGCGACAACGTCGTCGAGGGCAACCTCGTGGAGGGCCACGCGGTGTTCGGCATCGCGCTGCTCCCGAATCTTGATTCGAACTTCTGGGCCACCCGGGGCAACGAGATCCGGGGCAACGAGGTCTCCGGGTCCGGGCGCGCCGATCTCGTTCTCGGGGCGCCGTCGGTCAACGGCGACTGCTTCGCGGGGAACGGTCATGTCACGAGCCTGCCCCCGGCCATCGAGACGGTCGCGGCGTGCGAGGCCAGGATCGGTGGCGGGGGTGATCCCGCGGCAACCCTCGGGCTCCTCGCCCGCTTCGCGCAGGCACTCGGCGGCCACTACACGTCAGGCTCGTGGGAGAACGAGCCCGCGCCGCCGCCCCAGGCGCAGCTTCCCGGCGGCGCGACCGCGCCGGTCGCGCTCGCGATTCCCGAAACGGCGGTCCCGGGGCCATACATCGTTCGCTCGATCGACGATATCCGTAGAGTTGCAGGCGGTGCCGAGGCCGGCGCCCCCAGGGAGGTGACGATCATGGGCATCCCGCTGACCTCGACCATGACGACGGTCCTGGGCCTCTACGGCTACGTGTTCCCGCTCGTGCTGTATGCCTCGTGGATCGCCATCGCGCTCTGGGATCTCGTGCGCCGCGACGAGCTCGCGGACCGGCGTCGGATCGGCTGGATGGCGCTCGTCCTGATCGTGCCGCTGGTCGGCCCGGTGGCCTATTTCGTGGCAGGCGGATCGGCGATCTCGAAACCCGTGCGCTGGTTCCTGGTTGTCGGCGGCCTCGGGATCTATCTCGGGATCGCGACGCTCGCGCTGCTCGCCGAAGCGCTCTAGCCGTGCCGGCGCTGCGTTCTCCGCGCTCCCGCGACCTCGGGATCGTCATCGGCGAAGGGCGGCCGGGACCGTATAACGCCATCACCGACGTGGCCGGGGTCCGGGTCGGCCACGCCACGATCATCCGCGGCGACGGCCCGCTCGTTCGGGGACAGGGTCCCGTACGCACCGGCGTGACCGTGATCATTCCACATGACGGTGACCCGCGGGCCGAGCCGTTGTACGCCGGCGCACACACCTTGAACGGCAATGGCGACATCACCGGACTGGAGTGGATCCGCGAGACCGGTCTCTTCCACGGCCCCATGGCGATCACCAACACGCACTCGCTCGGCACCGTGCGTGATGCGCTCATCGAGCTGGGCGCCCGCGACGCCCGTCCAGGCCGGCCATCGTGGAGCCTTCCGGTGGTGGGCGAGACCTCGGACGCCCAGCTGAACGACATGACCGGATTCCATGTGGGGCTCGACCATGTTGGAGCTGCCCTCGCCTCGGCCACGGACGGTCCGGTCCCGGAGGGCGCCGTCGGCGGCGGGACCGGGATGATCTGCCACGAGTTCAAGGGCGGGATCGGGACGGCCTCACGAGTGGTGCCCGCCGCGGCCGGAGGGTGGACCGTCGGCGTGCTAGTCCAGGCGAACTACGGCCGGCGCGGCCTGCTGGCGATCGACGGCGTGCCGGTCGGCCGGGACATTCCGATCTCCGAGGTGCCTTCGCCCTGGGACCGGCCACGTTCCGGCCTCGTCGGGCCGTCATCGGCAGCCTGGGAACCGGCCCGCAGTGAGGGTTCGATCATCATCGTCGTGGCGACCGATGCCCCGCTCCTGCCGCATCAGTGCACCCGCCTGGCACAACGTGCCGGCCTCGGATTGGCGCGGACCGGCGGGCTCGGCTCGACCTCATCGGGCGATCTGTTCCTCGCGTTTGCCACCGGCAACCGGTTCCACCCGCCCGGCGAGGCAGCGCAGATCGGCCACGGCGTCGTCACCGTCCGGACTCTTGTCGACCCGGCGATGGATCTGCTCTTCGAGGCCACGGTTGAGGCCACCGAGGAGGCGATCGCCAACGCCCTGGTCGCGGCCGAGACCATGACCGGCCGCGATGGCATCACTGCCCACCGCCTGCCGCACGCTCGCCTGCGCGAGGTGATGGCGAAGTACGGCCGGCTTCACGGATGACCGACCATCCGAGGGGAGCTCCCATGCGCAGGAGCGATTGACAGCCCTCCCCTGGCCATCCCAGGCTCTTCCCACCGCCTTGGACGGGTACTCCTAGACCGATGTCTCTCTCACCGTTGTTCGAAATTGCCGCCGCGGGCGGCGCCGGCCTGCTCGGGACTGCGCTCGTGCTCGGGATTAGGCACGGGTTCGACTGGGATCACCTCGCGGCGATCGCGGATGTGACGTCCACGTCGGCGACCGCGGACGTGGCCGAGGTCGTCCACACCGAATCTCACGCCGCCGCCCCGCGCCATCACGCACACGCCCACGGCGGGACGGAGGAGGTGCAGGCGCACGCGGCCGCGTACGGCCATGCCCACGATCACCTCGGCGGGACGGCCCCGGGTACGGCCCCAGGCGGCCACGTGGCGCTGGCAAAGGTTCGACCATCCCTTGGGGCCGAGGAGCGGAGGGCCCTGTTTCTGGGAACGCTGTACGCCCTCGGCCACGCGCTCGTGGTGGCCATCCTCGGGGTCCTGGCCCTGTCGTTCGGGGCCCTGCTCCCGGCCTGGGTCGACCCGATCATGGGCCGCATCGTCGGCGTCACCCTGGTCCTCCTGGGGGCGTGGGTCTTCATCTCGCTCTACCAGTACGCGCGCCACGGGCGGGCTTTCCGTCTTCGGAGCCGCTGGATGCTCGTGTTCGACTCGATCCGGTTCGCCTGGCGGCGGTTCCAGGCCTGGCTGCATGGCCATGAACATGCCGACCCAATGGAGATGACGGCCTATGGCCCGCGGACGGCGTTCGGGGTCGGGATGATCCACGGCGTCGGTGCCGAAACGGGCACGCAGGTCCTGCTGATCGCCGCCATCGGGGGGGCCTCCAGCCAGGGCCTGGGCCTTCCGATGCTCGCGGCATTCGTCGTCGGGCTGCTGATTGCCAACTCGATCGTGGTCTTCATCAGTGCGACCGGGTTCATCGCCAGCCGCGCTCGCGAGCGTCTGTACATCGCGGTCGGCGTCGTCGCAGGGGCGTTCAGCCTTGCGGTCGGCCTGGTCTTCCTCATCGGGATGGACGACGCGCTGCCGGCGATCGACACGTGGCTCGGGAATCTTGGGATCCGGTGACCGGGGTCCGTGCCGCCAGCCGGCGCATGTGAGAATGCGCGGGTGAGCAGATCCCGCAACCTCACTGCGACGCTCGTTGCGATCACCGTCGTCGGTGTAACCCTGCCGCATCTTCTCATGGGTGAAGTGGCGGGATCGCTCCCGGGCCTGCTCATCGGGATCGCTGTCGGGATCGGCTGTCTTCGGCTCGCGCTCGTGGCGCGGTCGAGGGCCGGGCGCCTTCTTGGCACGGTGGGGATCGCCGCGGCGACGGTCGCGCCCATCGCGGCGTTCTGGGCACAGGAGGCGGCGGAACGAGCCACCGGGCTTGAAGCCGCACACGCGGAACCGAGCCTTGTCGCCGCAATGCTCGCGCAGGCGCCGCTCGCCGTCCTCGCGCTTCTCACCCTCCGGCTCCTGCTGTCGGTCGTCCGGACCGTCGTCCGCGTGTTGGCGCGAACCAGTATCCGTGGACAACTCTGGCGTCGGGCATCGGTGCCAAACCTGGGATCGACGGCATTCCGGCCCCGATCATTCGCGCTCGTTGCGTCCACCGGAGGACGGGCACCGCCCTCGCGAGAGGCATTCCTCAAGCTGGCTCCGCCCGGCTGATCCTGGCGGGGCCGCATCAACGTGCTCCGCAGGAGATTTCCAATGACTCGAGACATCGGCCGCCTTCGCGCGGCCATGGCGACATTGCTTGTCGCCTCTGCACTGCTCTTCGGCGTCGGCATCCTCGTCGAACAAGGGAGCGGCGCGACGCCCGGAACGCCGGGAGAAACCACTACCCCTTCGGAAGGCTCACCGGCCCCTCACGTTGAAGCGTCGGGTGGCGAGGGTGGCGAGGCAGGCGAGGCCGGCGAGTCCCATCCCGCCTCGACCGAACCAACAGGTGCGGTCGGCGGCGAAGCCGATGAGGCCCCGGGGACGCATGAAGCATCCGGCTCGAGCGAGTTGATCCTGGGGATCAACCCGGAAGCTCCCGCCATGGTGTGGCTCGCCATCATCCTGTCGCTGCTGGCGGCGTGGTTCGTCTGGCGCGATGGGCGCAGGGTCGTCATCGGCGCAGGGATCGCGATCGCGCTCGCCTTCGGCGCGCTGGACCTCCTCGAGGTCCGGCATCAGCTCTCGGACGGCACGATCGTCGTGGGTGGCATCGCCGCGGCAGTGGCCGGGGCCCACCTTGCTGCGGCAGCTCTGGGGGGCCTGATCCTGCGGCGGAGCTCGGGGGCGTAACGTCACGAGTGGGTCGCCGCGCCGCGTGCTCGGCGACCCACCGCGCGGTCCAGACCCGACGCTCGCGGCGCGCGTAGGATCAGTCGGCGCGACGCGCGGCGGGCACTCCTGGCTCGCGTGCAGTCTTGGCCGGGGAGGTAGCGCCAATGGGCCGGGATATCGTCAGTTGGGCGGCCCGATCTGCGTGGGTGGTTGCCGGGGCAGGGGTCCTCGGACTGGTGACGATCGCCCTGTTCTTCGGCGGGTTCGGGGCGGCATTCGGGACCCTGAACGACATCAGCCTGCTCGTCATGACACTGGCAATCGTGCCCGTCATGGCCGGGTTCTACGAGCTTGGCGGTCGCACCCCAATGACTCCGGCCCGGGCTTCGCTCGCGATCGGGATCGGCGCCGTCCTCGCCTGGTGCGCGATCCAGGCGCTGCTGATCGCCGGGGCGGTGTCGTTCATGTACGACAAGCCGGCGAGCGGCCCGTTCGCGATCGAGGCTGTTGCTGTGGCCGTCATCGGCCTGTGGATGGCCGGCGCGAACCTGCTCGCCGGTCCGTGGCTCAGGGGGAACGTCCGCTGGCTGGGGGTCGTTACGGGTCTCGGAATCGTGGTCTTCGGGGCGGGTCTGCTGATCGGTGGTGCCTACGACGCGATCACCTTCGTCGGTGGCGTGCCGTACCAGGTCCTCCTGCCGATCTGGGCTTACCTGGTCGCCCGGCAGCTCAAGGTCCGCTGAGGGCGTTCGTCCGGGTCCCGGCGGGCGCTGGTCGCATGGTCGTGACGTTGCGTCCGCTCGCAACGTAGCGATCGGCACCGGATGGCCCACGCGGAAGGCGTACCGTTTCGTACGGACGACCCTCCTACGTAACGAATGCTCTTCCCTCGCGTCGCTGGTGATGAGGTGCACGGGCACCTGCCGCCCGAGGCAAGCCGGCGAGCAGGAGGACCCGGCACCGCGGGTTAGAAGACCTTCGAGCACCGGGAGGAACACCATGTTTCACGCTTCTGTCAGGCCTTTTGTCCCAGGCAGGCGCAGGCGCGCCGTGACCGCCCTTTCGCTGGCCATGGCGTTGGTTCTCGCGACGGCGCCGGTCGCGAGTGCGGCAACCCTGACCAATACGTGGGCCGCAAAGATCGGCACGAGCGGCGCGAACGGCACCGCGACGATCAGTGCCTTTGCGACCGGGACCGGCTCGATCGCGCTCAAGCTCGCGAAGCTCAGGCCGTCGTCATTGCTCGCAGTCACCCTCTCGAAGGGGACCTGCACGGGGACCACCCTGACGGCCCTGGCCGCGATCAAGACGAGCTCGACGGGCGCGGCCGCTCGAACCTCCAGCCTGACGGCCGCCCAGATCAACCTGATCAAGGCCGCGACCAAGGGCACGGCCAAGGTCGCCATCCGGATCGGGACGGGCACGACGGCCAAGTGCGGGACATTCGCCCCGCAGCCGATCCCGGCGTACCTGGCGGCGACGCTCACCATCGGCGATCCGTATCCCTCGGGTCTCGCGATCAGCCCGACCGGGATCTGGGTGTCGGGCTACTACGAGGACCAGCTCATCCGGATCGACCCGGCGACGAACAGCGTCCTTTCTCGCCTTCAGCTCGATACGGCTTCGGGGTTCCTCGCACCGTCGGAGCTGCTCTTCTCCGAAGGGTCGCTCTGGGTCGCGGTCGATGAATACGACTCCGGCGGGTCCAACAGGATCTCGGTCTCGGTCCGGAAAATCGACCCGACATCCGGGCAATCGAGCGCGACGATCCTCGCCGGCTCGGATGTCGCTGGGATGGCAGCCAGCCCGGGGTCCATCTGGATCATCGGGTTCTCTGACGGCACCGTGCGGCGCATCGACACCGCAACCAACCAGGTCACGGCGACGATCAATCTCGGCCAGGGCCTTGCCGGGGTGACGTTCGGCGAGGGATCCGTCTGGGTGAGCAACGCCATGACCGGCGCGGTTTCCCGGATCGACCCGGTGACGAACCAGGTCAGTGCGACCATCGCCACGGTGGGGCTGCCCTCTGGCGTCGTCGCCGGCGGTGGCGCCATCTGGGTCGCGAACTGGGGGACGAACGGCCAACCGGACGGCGTCCTGTCGAGGATCGATCCGGCCATGAACCAGGTGACCCAGACGATCCCGGTCGGAACCAACCCGGGCTACGTTGCATTCGGCGGAGGATCCGTCTGGGTCTCGCTCTACGGTGACCCGAGCGTGGTCAGGGTGAATGCCGCGACGAGGGCGGTCGAAACGATCTCGACGGGCGTTCTCGTCCTGGACAAGGACGCCAGGATCGTTGGGCTCGATCGGATCGTGGCCACGGACAACGCGGTCTGGGTGATCCAGCAACTGCCGGCGCCGGATGCCAATACGCTGCCGCAGAACGGAAGACTCTTCCGAGTCAACTTCTAGCCGACCGCCGTCGGCACGGAGAGGGAGCTCGAACCACTCGGGCTCCCTCTTCGTCGTTTGAACCCAGCCTACGAGTCGAGCGCGAGCGCGACGGCCTCATCGAGCGCCAGCGCCAGCCCCTCCTCCCACGCCTTCGCGAAGGCAGCTTCGCCGAGCCGGCCACGGATCTTCGCTCCTGTTTGCTCGTTCATCTCGGTGACCCAGGTGGAGATTCCGCCGATCTCGGCGCGCAGGGCCTCGGCCCTCGAGAGGAGCCGGGCTGCCAATTCGGCCCGTCCCCCGGCGACGAGAAACCTGGCGGAGATCGACAGGCACTCGACGATTCCGGCGGGCGTGTTCTGGTCGCGGTTGATCCGGAGCGACTCCTTGAGCATCTCGAACCCGTCCTGGACCCGGCCGTCGTCGAAGGCGAGCGTCGCCAGCTGGAACAGCTGCAGGGCGACTACTTCCTCATCCGACTGCGAGCGCGCCTGCCGGAGCACGTCCTCGTGGAGCGCCCGGCTCTGCTCCTGGTCCCCGAGCTCCCGGTGTATCCACGCGAGCCCGTCCGTCGCGAGCATCGTGTAGTGGGCGTCACCGAGCTCGCGAAAGGTGCGAAGGCTTTCCTCGAACAGCGGCCGGGCGCCGGCCCAATCACTTTCCTCGGTCGCGATGAAGCCGAGCATGTAAACGGAGTAGGCGGCGCCCCATTGATCGCCAAGCGAGCGATGGAGCGCAAGCCCCTCCTCGGACCAAGTCCTCGCCATCGCCAGATCGTCGCCATTGCCTGCCAGCATGGCCGCCCCGTTGAGGGCCCGAGCCCGGGCGGTCGTGGGCTGCCCGTCTCCACGGAGGAGCCTGTCAAGGACCCGTCGGCCTTCCGCGAGGTGCCCTCGCAGGTACCAGAATCGCGACATTGCGCCTGCCAGCTGCAGGGCAGCCTGCGTCTCGCCAGACGTCTCGAGCCGGTCGAGCGCGGCCCGGATGTTGTCGTGCTCGACCTCGAGGCGGTCAAGCCATGCTTTCGGGCTGACGCGCAGGTGTGGATGCGCCTCCTCGGCGAGGGACAGGAAGTGCTCCGCGTGACGGCGCTCGATCGCCTCGGCCTCGCCGGACGCCTCGAGCTGCTCGGCCGCGTACTCCCGGATGGTCTCGAGCATCCAGTACCGCGGTCCGAGCTCCGAATCGCGCCTGCGCAACAGGCTCTTGTCCAGGAGCGACTGGAGCGTGTCCGGATCAGCCCGGGCAACGACCTCGGCCGTCTCGAGGGTACAGCTCCCCGCGAAGACCGAGAGCCGAGCGAAGAGACCCCGTTCCTCGTCGGCCAGCAGGTCGTACGACCACGAGATCGCCCCCCGCAGGGTCCGCTGCCGCGTCTCGAGGTCACGATCTCCCTTGAGGAGGTCGAGTCGCTGGGAGAGACGGTCGAGCAGCTGCTCCGGGCTGAACAGCGCCGTGCGGGCGGCAGCAAGCTCGATCGCGAGTGGCAGTTCCTCGAGGCGGAGGCACAGGTCGCCGACCGCCTCGCTCGGCGTGAACAAGGGATCGACCGCCCGGGCGCGCGCCGTGAAGAGCTCGGCGCCGTCGGTCGCTGCCAATGGTGGGACGGGATAGGTCTGCTCGCCCCGTACCCGCAGGCGTTCCCGGCTCGTGACGAGGACCTTCAGGTTGGGACAGGCGGCCACGACGCCGGCGAGATCGAGAGCAGCATCGATGACTTGCTCGAAGTTGTCGAAGAGCAGGAGCATCCGCCTGGCCGCGATGAACTCCGCGAGGCCGTGCTCGGCTCCGACCGCCTGGGCCGCCGCCTCGAGGACCAGCCGGGGGTCGCGCAGGGAGGCCAGGGGCACCCACCAGGTCCCGTCCGGGAAGGAGTCCGAGGATTCTGCGGCGGCCTGCAATCCGAGCCTGGTCTTGCCCGTCCCTCCGGGCCCGGTCAGGGTGATCACGCGAGCCTCCGGGCCGGTGATGAGGCCTAGCACCTCCGCCAGCTCATGGTCTCGGCCGAGGAACGACGTCGCCGGAACAGGAAGGTTCGTTCGGTAGAGCGACTTCAGCGCGGGAAACTCGCCGAAGGCGAGCTGGTAGATCCGCTCGGGCGCCGCCAGGTCCTTGAACCGATGTTCGCCAAGATCGACGAGCTCAACCTCGACGAGCTGAGCCGTTGAGGCGGAGACGAGCACCTGGCCGCCGTGTCCGGCTGCCGCGATTCGAGCAGCGCGATGGACATCGCCACCGACGTACCCCTCTTCGGTGACGAGGGGCGTCCCGGTATGGAGCCCGATCCGTACCTTGATCGGGCCACCGGCGAGCGCACCGGTGATGTGCCGGGCCGTGGCGACCGCCGCGGGCGCCGTCGGGAATGCAGCGAAGAAGGCGTCGCCCTGGGTGTCCACCTCGACGCCTCCACCGGCCCGGAGCGCCTCGCGGATGACGTGGCGGTGTT
>Ga0334722_10001053_pt1 | contig 36271 bp, 44 predicted proteins | sample C3_bottom_MG_FD_207210 | JGI IMG/M metagenome (GOLD analysis project Ga0334722, IMG submission 207210) | Sediment microbial communities from Yellowstone Lake, YNP, Wyoming, USA - C3_bottom | ecosystem: Environmental > Aquatic > Freshwater > Lake > Sediment | place: USA: Wyoming | collected... | reverse complement strand
GTAGGTATATTCTTCACGCTGCATGAATGAAATTCTATTTACTTTGCCCGCCTCGAGCAAGATGTCAAAAACTCGCGACATGATACTTTTGTCATCTTCGAGAGAAGGAGTGTAAATGCTACCTTCGTAGTTTATTTTCAGAATCTTAGCGCCAGCTTCGGTAATTACTTTGTACTCTCCGGTCATGTTTTAGACTCAGTTTTGCTCTTAATATAGATTATGAAAAAATGCAGGCCCAAAACAGGCAGCTAGGCCGCATTTTTCCATTCCTTGAACTCGCCGTTCTAGGCGAGTTCAAGTTATTATACGCCTTTACTATTTACGTAGAGTAGCATAATATTTATAGTGAAACTTCTTAAGAAAACAATATGCCTGAGCCAATATTTCCAACTCCGATGCAGCAACCTTTTCCCGGCGCTTTCCCAGCTCCGGCTCGCGCACCTTCCCCGTTTATGGGCGGTCCAAAGCGACTTCCGCCAGAACTCGAGGAATTCCAAAGAAAAGTTTCTGAGCAGGTCTCTGACGTAGCATCCCGTGTTAAGTTAATAGAAGAACGAATTGAAAACTTGCGAAATCATCTTGACTTGGTCGATAATTCTCTTGTTGACAAGCACAAGTCTCTTGTTTCTGAAATCAGGGGCACGGAAGATGGCATGCGTGCTTTGCGAGCCGATATTGACATGCTAAAAGAACTAGCGGAAAGGCTTGCAAAGAGGATGGAGGCCCTCGCGTCTAAAGAAGAGCTCAAAATCCTTGAACGTTACGTGGCAATGTGGCAGCCAATGAATTTTGTCACCAGGCCAGAAGTCAAATCAGTGGTACAAAATATTTTAAAGGAACAAGGGCTAAAGGTAATTGAGGAGTAAATTAAATGGTCGATTTTTTCAAGAGAAAGAAAGAGGAACCTGAAATTCCTCCACAATTCGAAGCTTTTCCGCCTCTAGATGAGCCGCAACAATTCGGCCCGCCACCAATTCAGGGCATGCGTGCAAGAGGTATGCAGAATCGTGATATTGTTAGGGATTTGACAGCAAGAGGTTACCCTGCTCCAGACATAGCCGCTGGCTTTGAGAGTCCAATGGGCCCAAGTCCGGCTTATTATCCACCTTCTGGAATGCCTCCACCGCCACCACCTCCTAGACCTTCGGCACCGCCAAGAATTCCTGTTGAAGATATAGAAAGAATTTCAGAAGCTATAATATCCGAAAAGTGGAAGGACGTTTCTAAAGACCTTGATGGATTAAAGAAATGGAGCGAAGAAGCTCAAAACGCACTGATGAATCTTTCGGACCGCATGACTAAATTGGAAATGAAATTAGATTCTATAGAAACTGCAATGCTCGGCAAAGTTGAAGAATACGGAAAAGGCATCCAGGATGTCGGCACCGAATTGAAAGCAATGCAGCGCGTTTTTCAAACTGTGATGCCAACTTTTACAGAAAACATCAAGGAACTGAGAGACATAGTTGATGTTACAAAAGCTGCAGGTGGCATCAAGCCTAAAAAAAGACGGCGCTAACCGCCGGTTTTTGGAACTTCTCTAGTTATGAAGTAAGCTGCAACCCCGAACAATAACAGCAGTATTATCAAACCTAAAATCACAGGTGAGAAAATTATGCCCGCTATTATTGTGAACAAGATTGCGCCAGCTTGCTGAGATGGTGTTGCACCTGGCGGTGCTCCCGTCGTTATTCCAAGTCGGGCAGCTTCTTCCGGCGCTTGCGTCACAAGTCCGCCTTCTGGTAAAACTTGTCCCAGAACTACGAAAAATATGAGCAAGAAAATCACTAGGATAGTGCCATAACCTGCTGGCTCCTTGAACACATCTGCCATTGTGTCTGATTTCACACCGATAAACGTAAACACAAGCATCAACATCAGCAGTATTACTAAAAATCCAGTAAAGAAGACCGAAAAGCTCTGCAGGAATGCAGACGCACGAATTGACGCTGTAAACAGCAAAGCCAAAACCACTGAAATTATGGAATTAATTTCCCTTGATTCTCCAAATGGCTTGAACTTTGAAAGCAGGCCATAAACCAAAGCTATTACTAGCAAGAATGGCAGTATAACTGTATAGACGCCTAAGCCTTGCAAAACCGTGATAGCGTCAAACAACGTAGCCATGCAAAAATCTGTAAATTAGAGAATATAAATATTTAGTCTTGTCTCGTCACAGCGAAAATTGTGAATCCTATGAAACCCACAACTATTAGCAGCGCTACCAGGAATGCTTGTGTTTCTTGCGGAATGTCAACAGCTATCTGGCCTGATGCAAACTGGCTAAATGCATAGAGTGTTGGCACGCTAGGACCTAGTGCATTGCCTGCTAATGCTAAAAATATCACACCAACTATAACGGCCAATCCAAGCATCCACATGCTGGGCTTCTCAAATACTGTCTCGAACTTGACGCCGATTAGGGCTAAAATCATCATTATCAAAACAATGACTATTAGCAAAAAGCTTGCCTGAGGGAGCAAGACTGCGATCGCGTTTACAACGGGAGTATACGCGATAAAGAAGAATGCCATAACTAGGGCTATTATTGATGAGATTGTTTTGGTCCTGTCAGGCTCTCCTAGAACTTTTGTTTTCTGGAGAACAGCATATACGATTGAGAATACTAATAGGAATGGTAGAACTACCCTGAAAAACCCGAAGGTTTGCAGGAGTGCTAGTACGTTATCAAATGGGCCTATGCCCGTAACTTGCGTGATTTGAAAAGCGTCTACCATTTTACCCCTTAATTTCCAATTTTATATTGCGGTTGAATATAAATGTTATCTTTAGGCGGTATATAGGTACTATATTTTGTCTATATAGAAAGCTTTATATACCCTTACTATATAGTAAATATATCATTTAAACACGGAGACTATAGAACATGAAAACATTTACAATCAACCCAAATGGCAAGCAAATGGGAGATAACCATTTTGCTAGCTCGCAAAAGATCAAGTCTTTTACGATCACAAAGAAAATTGCCAAACAAGGCAAGCAAGCAGTCATAATCATACCTAAACTGCTTCAAGAAGAGCTAAAACCGGACACAATAGTCAAGCTGACTATTGATGTAATCAGGGAGGGAAATTAATATGGAACTAGAAGAAATACTTGCTGGAAACGATTTTACAGGTAACTTTCAAAGGCCTGCTGACCCAAGAGGCGGTTTGTTAAGAACCGGCTATTTTGAACGCCCACTTTACCAAAATGTAACTGCACAAACACAGGGCCAAAGATTTGCTAACTTAGACTTCAACGGCTTAAGCGCAAAAAGCAAGGCTAAAAGAATAGCTGGCTTGGCAGACAAAGTAGGCCGCAAGTTGAGCGGTTCTTGGCTATGGGGCAAAATTGCTCCGGAAGTACAAGCACAAGGCGACATTGTAACTTACACTTACAAGGTTAGAAACACAACCTGGCAAGAAGGCACGTTATACTGGCCTCAGGACAGAACAGTAACATTGCAAGTCAACAAAGCAACTGGAGTTGTCAAAGTAGACTACGCCGCACCAAACGTAGCTGCGTATGTTGCAGGCAAGGACATGACAAGACTTTACTCTGCTTTAAGAGGCAAAGAATACGCTTTTGTCAGACCACAAGCGCCAGCACAAAATCAGCCTGCTGCGCCAGCGGCTCAAGCAGGCGCACCTGCATAAGCTAGTCTAAACCCGCTTCGATCCTTTTAGCGTTGGCCTCAATATCGGCCAACGCAATTTTCATTTTTCTTTTTGCAGATTCTGCTAAAGGCGCCCAAACTGCAAGCCTGTTCCTGATATCTGCAAGCTTGTTTTCATAGCTTACTATATCTCTTTGCAGGCGCAGCTTTTCCCTCTCTTCCTTGACTTTTTCCCGCAATTCCCGCAGCTTTTTCGTGCCTTCCTCAAGCACTTTGGCCTGTCTTTCAAGCTCTTTTGCAGGCGTCACATACTTAGAAGCCCGGCTATACGCGTTTGAGAAATCGCTAACAGCTTTACCTAATTTCCGAACATAATCATCAATAGACGCCATACTAAAAAGCAACACAGGCCAGAATAAATACTTTGCCCAGTGCAAAGGTTTTTATTGATTAACTTTACCGAACGCGCATGTCTGATCTCGTATTACTTCTCGAAGAAAAAGAATCGCCAGCACATCTTCAAGATATAGAAATAAAGCCTGGCGATGACCTGCATCAAAGGATTGCAAAGCAGCTTTTCTGGGACGACTATGTTATGGCACTCGAATCTAATCCTGATGCGTCTTTTACAGACTGGTACCAGAAAAATGCTGCAGATAAACCGCTTACAAAAAGGCTAAAAATTGATTCCCACAGCTACCTTTTGGCTTTTGATAGCGATGTTACCACGCAAGATGTTTTAGAGCGCATTAATGATCTTGTTCTAAAAGCTCAAACACAAGCCAAGAAAACAAACTCCGTTGTTCTGTACGAACTTAGAATTGCAAACTGGCGCGATCATTATAGTATAATTCTTGCAAACGGAACACAAGCAAAGGCAGATATGCCCGAAAAAGACATACCCGTCTGGCTAAACATTGGCACAGATGCAAAACATTACTCTTTTGTTTCAGCTAAAAAAGACGATACTAAGACGCAGTTATTCTACGTACAACCTACTGAAGGCCTGGATGCTATAGAAGTAAAATACAGCAACTAAGTTTTTGCACGAAGTTTATCTAAACGTTTCCTTAATTTGTCTGCTTCAGCAAGTGCTAGCTGTGCTTGGGTAGCTTGCGACGTACCTCGCCCCATTTCTGCTAAGCGCCTGAATATGTTTTCTGCATCCATTATTAGTTTTTCTGCAACTGCCAGGCTACCTCTTTCCAAGGCCGCAGCTGCTTTAGTTAAATACTCCTTGGCTATTATAATGTCAATATCCACTTGTTGTCTAACTTTTGGCGGTGCCTTGGCTGCACCACTGGCAATCCTATTCAATGTTTTTTCGATTTCTCCTATGTCTGCTGCTGCTTGCTCAGCGCCAGCTATCCTCACAGTTTCGATTTTTCTTCGTCGCTCATTAATCATTTCTCTGTAACTAGTAACTCTACTTAGATAATCCTCAAGGGCTCTGCTTTCCTTAACTAAATTTTCTATGTATACTATTCTATCTATGGCACCTTGCGCGTTACCTTGACTGACTAATCTTTCTGCTTCGTCAGTATAAAAAAGACTTAGATGTATGAGCTTGGCCAATCTGTCACGAACGTACCCTTCTTCCTGCTTCACTTGTTGAATTGCGCCTTTGACATCCTCTGCATTCTTGATGTCGCCAGCCTTTATGTCTAGTTGTTCCTCGACCCATTCTGATTTTAATTCCTCTTCGAGCTCAGTATACGTAGCTTTTAGCTCTTCGATTTCTTTGGAAAAATTCCTTTTAGCCTCTTCGAGATAAGCATTTACTTTGCCAGAACGTGCTAGAACTTCTTTCTTCGCCTTTTCAAGTGCAACTGCAGCTTCAGCAGCTGCTTTCCTTTCTTCCGCAAGCCTGACACGTTCTTCAGCGATGGCATTTTCTGTAATTTTTATCGCATTTCGTGCATTGGCCAGAAGTTCATCATACGTGACCATTATTTTGCTAAATAGCCATTAAATCCAATATAAAAGTATCTAATCTTTAATTAGCTGCTTGTCCCTTTGCTCTGCCTTTTGAAGCATTAAGATAGCGTCAATTAGGAACTGCTCAATCTCACTTTTAGGAACGGGGCCTTGCTGCCTTAGAAGATTTGGGCCTTCTAAACTTGCAAGGGCAGTCTTAGCATTGGATATTTGCTTTATTACATTATTAATGTATGCGAACCTGGCCGCAGGTGTTGATTGCTTGGCTGACGCTTTAAGTTCCTTTGCGGCTTCTTCAATTTCTTCTAGCGCGCGTTTAGCGGTTGGAACTTTAGCACCAGTTAGCAACTTGATTGCCTCGTTCAAATAATTCATTGCTTGCTGTTCTTCTTGCCCCTCCCATTCCGCTGCAACCTGTTGATTGTGCCTCTGTTTAGCAAACTTCTGCGCCTCTTGTATGGTAGCTTGCAATTCTTGTCCTATAGTGGTATCTTTTGCCCAAGTTTCTTTCTCTATGTCTTTAACTATAACATATGCACGGCGCAACAAGTCGTAGGCTTTTTTGGGGTCCGAGATCATTACATTCATCGCTTCCTGTATGGTGTGGTACTCTTCCAACTCCAATCTGCTAATTGCGCCATCCAACCTCATGACGTATTGCTCTTGCGCCAAGAGAGCTTCCTGAAGTTTTGTCAGATTCTGCTCTGCCCGGCCAGCTCTAAGTCCTTTGTTCTGCAAGTCCGAAATTATGTCCTCTGCGCGCCTCATCTCTGTGTTTATTTTCTCGCGATCTGTTTTTGCCAAGCTTAGCCAATATCTTATGCTTTTTAGAGCGTGTTCAAGCACAGCTTTGGCTGTGTTTACATCACCTTGCGAAATTGCTGCGGCGGCTTTTCTGAAGTCTGTTTCCAACAAGTTTGCCTGCCGGTCGCTATTTTGGTCAATTTGCTTTTGATCTTTCATCAGGCGAACTTCAGCATTCAGGTCACGCTCGGCCCTCTGGGTACTACCGCTAATTATTGACAGCTCTCTGTAAAAGCCCCCTGCAGATTTCCAAAGTCCTGCGCCTGCTGCAACAACGCCCGCAGCACCAATTATGAAACTCATAAAGCCCCAAAGACCTGCAATGGGCCCGAATGGACCAACTAAAAACTGCCCGCCTTTGAATAGTTCCTGGACACCTGCTGCTATGCTATTCAATGCGAATGCGCCTAACAGCATTGCCACGCCATAAAGAAGCAACTGGCCTTTGGCTGCAGCGCCCGGCGCCGCTTTGGTAGCGCTTTGAACAATCATAACTAATATAGCAAAGACGGCCAAAGCTGCGGCGGACATAAGCAATACTATTAGCGTTTCATCTGGAAGCAGTCGGATAGACATGTAAGCGACAAGACCGCCGACAAGCACTGCGGCACTTTGCTTGCCTTCAAACATTGGCAATTTTGTAGACAACGTTGCCAATAGTACAATTAACAAGAGAAAGACTGCAAAACGCAGAAAGACTATTGTGTCAGCAAATTCTCCTTTCGGAACTCCGAATAGAAATTTGAGTGGTGGCGTGATAAAAGTTGTGACTTGCTCATTGAAAGATATCTGCTCTTGCGCAAGCACAGGAACTATGAGCGTGGCAAGAAGTAGGCCTATCAAGAGCAGGCCTTTATACTTACTTAATGTGGCCATTATACAAATTCTAGCCAATATAGAATATATAAAGTTTTAGACTTGCTTAAGGTATTCTTGCTCTTTGTGATTCAGCTTTGCTGGCACGATTAGGACAAATGGCGGCTCTCCGAAGTTGAAATTGTGTAGCTCAGCTGCTGTGCCAGCTTTTATCACAGAATTCTCTGCGCCCAATCTGGCGCAGCCAACGCAGAGTGTTTGCTCTCCGAATAAGTTTGACTTTCTTTTCTTGTTTATTTCCAGAAGAATGTCTATGGCTTGTGAAACCGTCAGATGCTTCTTTGCTTCAACATTAATTTCCAGCAAGAACAAGGTGTGCGCATCGATCTTTTGGTTTTCAGCTAAAATGTCAAAGAAACTCTCTGGTGCAAAGCCTTTTTCTGGAAGTGGAATTGATGCGACTTTGCCGAATCTGTACAAACTCAAGCCAGTTTCTGCAACTGCTGTGAAAATTGAGGGCGCGTGAACAATCTTTGTTTCAATTTTTTTCTTCCTCGCAATCTGCAAAATCTCAAAATGCGTTGTTGCAGCCAACGGATCTCCAAAAACAAGCAATGCAACATCTTTCACGTGCGCATTCTTGAAAAATGGCATTTCTTCTTCAGTTTGTTTTCTGTTCAGAGAAACAATTTTCTTGCCAATCAATCTTGATAATTGTTCTACAGAGAAATCTGAAACTGAAGTGTAGTTTTCAAGGTAAACTTCATCACATTTATTTAGCACTTCGAGAGCTTTTAGGGACAAATCCTTCCAACTTAAGCCCAATCCGATTAAATATAACATTAGGCAACACCTTCTTTTTTTAATAATTCTAAAAGTTGTGTTGAAACTGCTTGCACGTCTTTTAGTGCAAGCTCTGCGTCTTGTCTAGTCGCAGTCCTGCCTCTGTAGAATATATCATTTCTTAAAACTCTATATTTGTCTATTTTTTCTATGCTAACCCTGCTTAAATCTTTGGTGTAAAACTCTCTTAAAAACTCAATAGGTGCTTCGTGCGAATATGACTTATAGCCTTTGACCGCCAATAGCGCATCTGTAAGCTCCTTCAAAACATTGTAACATCTTTCAACGATTTCAAAAGCATTCTCTTTATCTAAATCTGCCGTCAACAATTTATCAAGTCTAAGTTTTGCTAATTGTACGAGATTTTTTGCTAGATTTTTATCTGATACGAGCCTCTTTACGTCTCCAGTTGTCAAGTAAGTTTGAAATCTCATAGCACTTCCAAATAGCCTTTAAGTATTGCGCCATTAATCACGTTGTTGATGAGCTCTTTGTTCTTCTTTTTCGCAATCTCAAATTCAGCTTTGTTAAAAAGCTGCAGTATTATGGGCTTGCCGAGCTTTTTTTCAAATTCCTTTAAATTAAGTTCTTTTTTATTCACAGAAAATACAAATAAATCTATATCTGAACGCTCTGCATCCTCGCCTTTGGCTGCGGAGCCAAATAGCACAACGGCTTCCGGATAAGTCAGCTCTTCATCTAAATAATCTAAAAGCCCAGAATCCAAAATGGTCTTAATATTGTAAAACTTCTTGGCCCATTTATATTCCGGCGCGTCCCAATTTACCTTGTAAAAAGTATAATGCTTTTCTTTTTCTATCTTGATTATTTTCTCGGCCAAAAGCCGCTGCAACCCCGCTTTAACAGCAGTTGTAGAAAGCTTTGCGAGGCGCGCTAGCTCTCTAAGCTGAAACCTGCTTGTTGGCCTCCTAAAAAACTGTTCCAAAATGTTATTTTTAGCTAACATATGTTATTTTAAAATAACGATTGTTATTTAAATGTTACGCTTTCAAGCTCAAGTCTTTCCAACTTAGCCCGAGTCCAATCAAATAGAGCTTGAAAGGGTTTTTATTGTGCGGTTTTTAAATCTGAGCTATGGCCATATTCGGCGATGTTTTCGGCGGGGGTTCAAGCGCTGTGATAGCTAGTATTTTTGCAATGATAATTTTTATTGGGGTAATAATCGCTCTTGTAAAGGGTGCTAGTTTTGGTGCTAGACTCGTTGGCGAAGTTAGAAAAGCCAGACAAGCTGCTGGCGACAAAAGCAGAAGGGCGTATGACGAAGCTGCCGCATTGCGGCAAGCTTGGCAAGATTCGCAAAGAATTATGCAGGATCAACAACGCGATAATTTGTTGCTGAGAGCTGAGCTTGCTGCAGAAAAGCAAGCTATGTCAAGACGCGATTTTGCTGCAGAGCAGGCCAGAATCAAGCAGCTAGAGGCGCAGGCGCAACAAACTACCCGTGATGAGCTTGTTAGGGTTAAGGATGAAGTTAGAAGTATGCGCAGAGCTCTCAAAGACGCCAGGCGAGAACTCAAAGACACGCAAAAAGAAATAAAAGAAGCTCGAAAGCTTGGCGAACCCAGACTAACTGCTGAGCTTCAGCAAGAACTGGTAAGGGAAGAACAAATAGCTGTGTCATTTGGGAATTTTATGAATCTTGGAGAAAATGAGCTAAAACAAACCAACGCTGAAGTCAAATTACATCAGGTTGAGCAGAAAATAGAGCAAAAGCCTCCTACCGTAAAAGTAATTGCAAAAGAAGAAAAACTTACAATAAAAGAAGAGGTCAAGAACCAAGCCGAAGCGGCTACCAATGTGGGAATCTTACAGAAAGAAGCTGCTGTTGGCAGGGTTGTTGCCCCGGAGCAGAGCCTAGCCTCACGCGAGATGCAGAAAGCCATGGCTGAGGAGCAAGAAGCCGAATTCATATCACGATTTGAAAATGAACTTAAGGTGCATATCTCTGAGCTACAGAACATAATGAAAGAAATAAAGAACCTGGAAAAGATTGCGGGCCAAAAAATGCTTATGTCGATGACTGACAGCGTAATGAGTATTGTCAGTACAAATTTGCAACAATATAAAACGAAGTCTGTCAGCATTCAACAACGAATGGCGATACTAAGAGCGATGGCCTTTACTATTCAAATGATGCTCATAAAAAAGCTGCAAAACGCTGCGGCAGCAGCAAGGACGCAACGGGAAGAAAAAATTGCGGAAGACTTAACAAAGGCCGTGCAAAAGTCTGAAACGATTGTCCAGCTGTGCAACCGCGAGGCTGCAGAGTTAAACAAATTATTATTTGCATAAAATGGTCAAAGTCCTTAGACTAAAGAAAGAACAGGCTCAAGCAGCAAAAGAGTTCTTGCAGCAAAAGGGCTGGTTTGCTACTGGCACCATGATTGGCCGCTCGGTCCAAAGATATGTTCTTTTGCCTTTGAATGAAAAGGCCGATGAGAAAGCCTTGCTGAAAAAATTCAAGCCAGCTTCAATAGAGAACAGAAACCTGCAAGCATTTCCTGCTCTGCCTGGAAACCTGAAGATTTTGCTGCGCGGAATTGTTCCTGAAAAGGCTCTTGATGAGTTAATCAAGAGCTACGATACTGTTGGTGACATTGCAGTTTTGGATATCCCACCAAAACTTGAGAGATTTGAAGGTCAGATAGCGCACGCAATGAAGCGAGCTTATCCAAATCTGAAAGTCATTGCCAAGAAAGCTGGCAAACGTGAGGCTATTGAGCGCGTTCTTCCATTAAAAATAATTTCTGGAGAAAATCGACTTGTTACGATGTACAAAGAGCACGAAGTTCCGATGAAAGTAGACTTGGAAAAAGTCTACTTCAGTCCAAGGGCCTCTGGCGAGAGGTTTAGGATTGCTCAATTAGTAAAAAGGAATGAAAAAGTCCTCGTGATGTTCGGTGGAATTGCACCTTACGCACTTGTGATTGCAAAACTACAGCCAAATTGCAAAATTTGGTCTGTGGAATTAAATCCAGATGCCCACGAGCTTGCTGAAACAAATGTAAGAATAAACAGATTTGGCCACATAGTAACACCAATTTTGGGAGACGTGTTGGAGGTCGTACCAAAAATCGGAGAGCGTTTTGACAGGACAATAATGCCTTTGCCAAATCAAAGCTGGACATACTTGCCGCTAGCTCTGGAATATTCTGCACCTTCAGCAACGATCCATTTTATGGTTACTGTAAAAGACCGCGAACTTGACAAAGTCAAGACTAAAATTGAAGAAACGGCAAAAAAAGCTGGCAAGAAAATAGAAATCAAAAACTGGCGCCTATTTGGCAGCTTCGCGCCCCGTATCAATCGCTACACGTTCGATATTTTAGTAAAGTAAAGAATTTAAACCTCGGTCGTTAGAGTTCTAAAATGGCCAAACAGGAATTTGTTGTGACGCCTTGGGAAGTCAAAGGCAAGATAGATTACTCAAAACTTATCAAAGAGTTCGGAACAGCGCCCTTGACTCCTGAACTTCTGAAGCGCATTCAGAAACATACTGGCGAACTACACTATATGCTAAAGCGAGGAATTTTCTTCTCGCACCGAGACCTGAACTGGTTGCTTGACGAATACGAAAAGGGCAACAAATTTTTCCTTTACACTGGCCGCGGCCCGTCGGGAAAGATGCACATCGGACATCTCGTACCATTTATTTTTACAAAATGGCTGCAGGACAAGTTTGGCGTTGAGCTTTGGATACAATTCACAGATGATGAAAAATTTTTGTTCAGCAAAGATCCCGAGGCGAAGCTGGAGACATATACGGGATACGCTTTGGAGAACGCCCTAGATGTTATTGCTGCCGGTTTTGATCACAAGAAAACCCACTTTTTACTAGACAGCAAGCCAGAGCACGCAGGCATTATGTACCGTGAAGCGATAAAAGTTGCAAAAAGATTGACGGCTTCAACTGCCAAGGCCGCATTTGGTTTTGAAGATTCATTTAATGTTGGAGAATTTTTTTACACGTCCATGCAAGCGGTTCCTGCATTCTTGCCTTCAGTATTGAAAGGCAAAAATATTCCGTGCTTAATTCCACTAGGTGTTGACCAAGATCCTCACTTCAGGGTTTCTAGGGATATTCTGCCGAAATTGGGCTTTTACAAGCCTGCACTTTTGCATGGCAAGCTAATTGCTGGTTTGCTAGAAGGAGGCAAAATGTCCGCTTCCATACCTCACAGCGCAATCTGGCTCACGGATACTGAAAAAGAAGTCAGGGAAAAAATCACTAAGCATGCATTTTCGGGCGGTAGGGACACCTTAGAGGAGCACAGAAAGTATGGCGGCAATCCTGATGCTGATGCAAGCTTCCAATGGCTGTACTCATTTTTCGAACCAGACGATAAAAAGATACAGAAAATTTATGCTGATTACAAGTCTGGCAAGATGCTGACTAAAGAGTTGAAAGAAATTTTCATAGAAAAAGTAGTTGCTTTCTTGAAAAAGCATCAGGCCGCAAGGGAGAAAGCAAGAAATCAGCTTGACAAATTTATGTACCGGGGTTAGGATTAAAAGACTTGCCACTTCTATTTGATTAATGGGTAAAGCAGTTCTCATAGTTGTAGGAATCGCACTGGTTTTGGCGGGAATTGGCGTGCTTTTGATGCCTCATTCAGATCAAAAGCAATCTTACATCACAATTACATTTGATGATGGCTATGTTTCTCAATACAAGGCCGCTGAACAGCTTGAGAACTACGGCTGGAAAGGTGTTTTTTACTTTCCTTCTGGTTTAGCGGGCAAGGAATTTGAAGGAATTCCTGTGATGAGCTGGGAACAAATTGAAGACTTGCATGCCAGAGGACATGAAATCGGTGGGCATACAGCTACGCATGCAAGAGCTAGCAATTACACAAAAACAGATTGGGAAGCTGAAGTCAGAGATGGAAAACTTTTGTTGGCGCAGCACGGAATTGAAACGGAAAGCTTTGCCTATCCTAATAATGATGCCCGCTATGCGGATGTTGCAAAGAAATATTTCACAAGTCAAAGAAATGTGCAAGGCGGCATAAATGAAATTGGCGCAACTGAAATTTATGGACTTGCATTAACTCATGATAATTACAAAGAAGTACTGCCAGAATACCTGGGAGATTTGAAATCTGGAGGTGGCTGGCTTGTTTTAGTCATCCATAACATTGACGAAAATCCTAGGCCGGATATTGATTTGGCTCCAGAGGAATACGCTTGGGTTCTAGAGAATATCAAGGATTCAGGCATTCCAGTAAAACTGGTTTCTGAGGTTCTGAAAAGTGGCTAAAGTCAATCGCGCCAGCGATGAAGAGGGGAATCTGGAAGACCCTCAAACTGAAGGGGAGAAAGCTTTCGCCCCTGCGGTTCGGCTTGAATGGGTTGATGTGGTCAGGGGAATTGCAATCCTGGATATGATTGGCTTGCAGATCTTTGATGTTCTCTCTAAACACAATATTTACACCGACCCGCCATACTATTTTGCCAGTCTGGGTTGGGTCTTGCCTATTCCACCGCCAGTTCTCTTTACTTTCGTGGCTGGAATGTCAGTATTTTTGTTAATCAACAAGCTGCAGGAACAAAAAGCTAAAGGAATCATACCGGGCGTCATAAAGCGGTATGGAATTTATGTCTTGATCAGCTTGCCATTTACTTGGTTTATGTGGAACCTTTCAACATACTTGCATTGGGAAGAAGCTATCCAAGGAATTGGTCTGACTGCAATCTTCCTTTCACTAATTTTGCTGGCTAAGCCAAAGAACAGCCATATTCTGGCAATGGTTTTCGGATTTGCAGCCTTGCAAGCAGTCCTGTTTTACTTTACAAAGAATTTGGTGATAAATCCACTAATAGATGTTTTACTGAATGCGCTTGTGAGAGGGTGGTTCGCAGTTGTGAACCTTTTGCCTTTAATGCTGGGAGGAGTTTTGTTTTTCAAATTTATTAAGTCTGGAAAGCCGCTGAAAGGCTCGCTAGCTCTCGCCACGGTATTTTTAGTCACAGGAATAGTACTGCATCTGGCTGGACTGCAGATTGATTACTATGGACGATCTTTCGCATTTAGCCTTTTTGCGGTTGGCTTGGCTGCGCTGATAACTTTGTCAGTATTTTATATCTGGAAAAAACTACCAAGCGTTAATTGGCGACCATTTGTTGCATTTGGTCAAGCTTCATTTGCTGTTTATGTAGGCCATTACTTGCTGATTCTCAAGCCTGCACAGATTTTTGGAGTTAAAGATACGATGCCAGACTGGCTTGCTTTCTTGTTTATGATCGCTTTAGTAACTGCGGTTTATTTCGCAACAGAGGTTTACTTGCACTACAAAAGTTCGTTAAAAAAATTCGCCTAAACCTTTCTGCTTCTCTGGTTTTGCCTGAATTCTTTTGAGTCCAGCGTCAATTCGCTCTTCGGAGAACTCGTGCCTTTTGCACATAATTTCTTTTATCTTTGCAGCATCCGGTTCTTTCCAGTCAAGTTCGTAATCCCTGCTAACTAAATGTCTTAAGAACAAATCCTTAAGTCGCTGATAATTCGGAATCTTGCTTTTGTATTCCTCAAACTTGCCTTCTCGCACAATTTTAATGGCGGTTTTTGGCCCAATGCCTTGGACTCCTCCGGGATTGTAATCTGTTCCTATCAAAAGTGCAATATTAACTAGACCTGCAACATCTATTTGCAAAAAGTTCAGGGTTTCTGAAAGGTCTATGAGTTCTATTGACTGGTCTTTTTTGTTCCCTGAAATAGTAAGATTTCTTATCAGCCTTGGTGCGGCAAATAACAGAGAATCATAATCTTGGGATGCTACGGCCCATACGTCACCTTTGTTTGCCATCCAAGCTGCTTGCGCTTCTCCTTCTGCCATTGCTTGAACCCAAGGTAAACCCATTGCGCTCAGAAGCTCCTTTGCTTCAGTAACCATTTCTCTCGTCAGTCTAGAGGTTTGCTGAGAATATTTTCTAGCTTCCTCAAGCTCGCCTTTTTCCAGAGCTTCAGCAAACTTTGCTCTTGCTCCTTCTCTCACGACCTCGCGAGCTTCCTGCGTTGCTGCCTTTTCTACTGGTGCCCGGCCATCGAAAACAAAGCAAGGTATAATACCTGCTTCAATCAGGTTTATTGTTCTGTAAAATAGGCCCGATAAATGTGAAGTGACATTGCCTTTGGAATCCACCAAAGGCTGGCCATCCCTTTGCCTTATAATCGCCAGAAATTGAAAAAGTACATTGAACGCATCAATCGCAATCTTTTTTCCTTTCAAGTTTTCCAATTCAATTTCATGCCGAATTGTAAGTTCTCGTAAATTAACGCCCATAAGAACATTATTTGCTTGAAAGCTTTTTAAGAGCTGTCAAAATATCGCCAAACAGGTACGCGTTTCCTTTCTTTGAGTGGAAAATCACAAACCTGCGGCCGTGAATATTTTCATCTTCTTTCATCAAACTTGAAAGCACCGCGGAGAGTTTGCCTTTTCTTATTAGCTCTTTGTCCTTTTCAATAACTGTGCTGATTTCAGAATTCACGCCGTGATACAAACCGTCTGCAGTCTTAATCGCGAGCTTAAACGAATCTGGTTCCTCAAGCAATTCTTCAGGTTTTATCTCGTCGCCATCAACACTGATTTTTTGAGCTCTGTAAACCTTCTGGCCTATTACGTCTAGGTGTATCGTATCCATGCTGTGTAACTATGTGATGACTTTTAGCCCAAGGCGCGTCTTACATCTAAAATTTCTGCTGAATTTACGCCTTCTACCTGTCTGATGTCAGCTTCTAACTTGTCCGTGTTGGACTGCTTCTCGTCCATCATAAACGTAAAATCGATTGCTTTCAAACCAAATGCTATGGGCTCGTCCTTAACAGAGTGGAACGCCTTAATGCCAAAAGCCTCAATCTTTTTCTTGCATTCTGCTTTCAGCTTTTCCAAATCCACATCTGTGCCAGTTGGCATGACTCTTAATTGCACCATTACATATGCCATTTGAGAATTAAGGCCCTTCTGCGTTGCAGTTGGGACATTTGTAAGTTACTGCAGTCTTCCTGCAGTGTCCGCAACGCACCATCTCGGTGCTGCAACCAGGGCAAGGGAAGCTTGCTGCAGTTGTATCGTTAAGTACTGAAAGCTTGCACGATACACAACGTTTTTCCATACTGGGTTGGCTCACAAAAAGCCTTTAAAAAGCTTGTCCGCACTCTACAAAATGTTGTTGACCTATGTTACAAATAGCCTCTTTGATTACTGATTTGATTGCGAAAATGGGCTACTTTGGCTTGTTTTTGCTAAGCACAGGCGAATCAAGTTTATTGCCAATTCCATCCGAAATAATTCTACCATTTGCGGGCTATCTAGTTTACGTTGGGCAGATGACTTTCTGGCTTGCCGTGCTCGTAGGTTTTTTGGGCCAGTTTTCAGGTTCCATAATTGCATATTACCTGGGCTACTACGCCGGGCGGCCTGTTGTGCTTAATTATGGTAAGTACTTCTTGCTAAGCAGAAAACATTTTGAGCATATTGAAAATTGGATTAACGAACATAAGCATAGCGAATTCATATTTTTCTTTTCAAGGCTACTGCCCGTTGTCAGGACAGTTATTTCGTTTATTGCGGGCGCAACAAAAGTGCCTTTCAAGAAATTCCTGTTTTACAGCTCACTTGGAATCATTCCCTGGACGGTAATTTTAGTTTACATTGGATTTAAATTAGGAGACACGTGGCAAACTATCATAAAAGCTTTCGACGAATTTCAATTAGTGGTGATAGCTGGAATTGTTGTATTTTTAATTTGGTGGGTCTGGAAGGAAAATCATGAAAACCAAGCAAGTTCCTGAAGATTTTGTTGTTGAGGAACTCATAGACTTGAAGACTTCAGAAACTGGCGACTACACTTATTTCTGGCTTACAAAAACGAATTGGACTACTGTTCGTGCAATAAGAGAAATTGCAAGAAGATGCAGAGTGACATTCCGCAGATTCAAATATGCAGGAACAAAGGACAAGTTCGCTGTCACAAAGCAAGCCGTTTCTGTATTCAAAGTCGAACCCGAAACTCTGCAACAAGTCAACATCAAGGACATAGGCATTGAAATTATTGGAAAGGGCGAGCAGCAAATCTCCCTTGGCACGTTAATTGGAAATAGATTCGAAATTACCGTTCATGATATAGAAAAAGAGCCAGATTCCAAACTCATAGCTGAGTTTGGTTTTCCAAATTACTTTGGTGAGCAGAGATTTGGCGGCGGTAACACACATCTAGTCGGCCGCGAGATAATTAAAGGCCACTTGGAGCAAGCTGCGAGATACATTCTGACTTACTCGGAAGATCCGAATCAAACAGCTCAGGAAGCAAGAGCTTTCGCCTCTAATAATTGGGGAAATTGGTCTGAAATACTCAAAGTTTTTCCAAAATTCTTGGGCTTGGAGAAAGCAGTCCTGAATTGGCTGGTCAAAAACCCAACTGATTTTGCTGGTGCAATGCGCGTAGTCCCTAAGCCCATAAGGAAAATGTATGTTCACGCATATCAGAGCTACCTTTGGAATTTGGCACTCTCAGAATTTTTGAAAGCCAACATTGAAACTGATATGAAGGCGGTAGGATTCTCAGAGTTAGCTATCCCGAAATACGCAAAAAAAGATGCTAAATTCTTGGCTGAACTGAAGGATTTAGAATGCATAGTTCCTGGGTCTGAAACTAAACTCGCGAGAAGCAAATTCTCTAAGACGATGAAAGAGATTTTGGAGAACGAAGGCATTAATTTGGAAGATTTTGCCTGCAAGCGAATGCCAGAGATTGCTTCCGAGGGAACGACTCGTCTTGCATTTGTAGTTCCAAAGGAATTTATAGCGGAAACTATAGACTCTAAAAGTATGAAAGTTAGCTTCGAACTTCCAAAAGGTGCTTACGCAACAGTCTTGCTAGAGGTGTTATATGATTGACCGCAAAAGCACCGCAGCTTTGGCGGGATTAGTTGTTTTAGGACTCGCATTACGAGTTTATGAGACCTTTAAAGTTCCACCGCTTCCAGCTGATGCGCTAACCAACTGGATTTCAATAATTCTAGGACTTGCAGTCGTGCCAATAGTTTATCTTATAGCACACAAGTTAACAGAACATCAGCACGCAAGCCTCTTCTCTGCAGCGTTGGCAACAACAATACCGTTGTTTGGCTGGAAAGTTGTTTCACAACTCACGCATACAATAGCATTGCTGCTATTCTTGCTAAGCATTCTAGCTTTGATGTACATAAAAGAACTTGGAGACTACTGGAGAGCACTGGTATTCTTGCCAATAATTTTCGCATTTGTGCACGTTTATGCATTATTATTGTTGCCAATTTTCTTGCTTTACTTCCTTTTCGTGAAATTGGAGCAAAAAAATTTCAGCAAAGATGAAATCACGTTTTCGATAGTTTCCGCGATTTGCATTGCTGCAATAGCGTCGTTTTTCACTTTGACGCCCGCATTTCTTGCTGTCGTGCAACGTTACGTTTCACTAAATTACTACTCTCTTTCTACAGAAGCCTTTACAATTACGAAAGCTTTCGCTTTCGCAGGTCTTATTCCAACATACTTGGGAGCGTTTGGAACTTACCTAGGGCTAAAAGAGAAAAAGAAGTCAACAATGCTTGCAGTAGCGGCTGGCGCTACCCTTTTGGTTGGGATAAGTACAAATATCATTCCAGTCCTATTGGGTTTGCCTTACTTTAGCCTAGTTCTAGCTTCTCTGGCGGGATTTTTCTATAAAGGCCTGGACAAAAAAGTTGAAACGCTAAGGATTAAGGACTACAGAACTATCATTGAGTTGCTGGCCTTCGCTATTGTCTTGTTCGCTGGTGCTGTTCACTTTTTGTCTCTTTAGAATTTTTTCTATGTCGTCCTGATTCATGAACTGTCCGTACAACTTGTCATTAATTACTATTGATGGCACAGCCTTCACGCCATAGATTTGCTTTATTGTGCCGACGAGCGAGTAATCTGTGTTTACGTCAAAAGAATAAATCATTGTATCTGGATGGTCCTGCTTGATCGTTGATAGTACGATGCCTTGTGCCTTGCAAACTTCGCAATCGCCTGCGTCTGAATAGAAATAAAGGATTGGCGTGAAGTTTGTTTTGCACTCAGAATTTAGTTTTTGCACAAAAATCCAGTGCCTCGTCTCAAGTAAGAAATAATTGTCCTTTATCGACTCTATCTTATCCTGGTTTTGCTGCCTCTGGGCATCATTAAACACTAATTTGTCTGTAAACTCGCCGAGACTTGAGGTGAGCTTGGCGAAGCCCCCGTAGATGCAAGGATTTTCCAGCAATAAATTGTATTCCGTCTCTACGCTTGCGGTTTGCAGCGCAATGTCATTTATGGAATTGTCAAGGTCGCTGAGTTTCGTGTCCGTCAAGAACCTTGCAAACATAAAACCTGATAAAAATATCAACGTGGTTATTGCAAAAATACCTATTAACTTCGGAGTGCTAACCTCTCGCATCTTGCCTCCCGCGATTCAATAGGTAATTAAGCAGACTATTTTCCCAAATAGTGCCGCCGAACTTCAATTTTCTACCGAACAACTTGTATCCTATTGCCATTATCCACCAAATTGAAAATATGTAGATATATGCAACTGCGTAAGCAATAAAAAAGATTCCAACGTGCGCCTTTTCTTTTGAATGTGTGTTAGCCAAATATAGCATCGTAAAGCTAAACAGTATGAGGGGAATTGCTAGTATGGTCTTCACATCAGGTACACCTTGTATAAGTTGTGAAAAACCATTACTCAGGGCCGCGACAATGTTGAAACCTATTGACCTCAAAAAAAATGGGTAGGTAACAATTTGCAAACCTATTCGATACATACTGTATGTTGAAAACAACATCGCCAAGAAGACTGAAATAAATGCCATCGGTAATATGTAAACTGCAAGAACTCCGTACTTTGGATGCAGAAGTTCCTTGTATTTGATTATGTTTTCTATAAAGCCAAGGTACCAGCGGACTCTTTGCTTGGACAAAGGTGCCCAAGTCTCTGGATTGTCAGCATAAACATTTGCATCAATTGCATTTTTGATCCTGAGATTTTTAGACTGAATGCGCATTGCTATTTCCAGGTCTTCAGTGATATTGTGTTCGTCATAGCCGCCATACTTGTCAAAGAAACTTTTCCTGTAAACAGTTAAAGGCCCGGGAGTAACGTGAATGCTGTCCAGGTAATCAAAAACTTTCCTCAAAAATACGCCAGTCATATATTCTATTTGCTGGATCCTGCCCAGGAAATTTTTAGGCTTGTAAACTTTCAATGCTGGCGTTACAGCAGCGATATCTTCGGCAGTAAAGCGGCAAACTATTTTTTTCAGAGCATCAGGCTCCGCAAAAGAATCTGCGTCCAAGCCTCCAAAAAACTCTCCTCGTGCTTTTGTGATTGCGAAATTCAAGGCCGGTCCCTTACCGCCCTGCGGAATTGTGTAAACTTCAACGCCTTTGTCCGCGTACTTCTTCATCACTTCATAAGTTCCATCAGTAGAGTTGTTATTTTCAACAGCAAGTATCTGCAACTTGTCTTTTGGATAGTCCAAGGCGAGCACTGACTCTATAGTTTTTCCTACGGTTTCTGCATCATTGTAAGCAGGGATTGCTATTGTGACAGAAGGCCATTCTTTCGGCTCTTCCAGAACAAGGTTTTTCCTATTTTCCAAGAAGATGTAGATGAAGAACGTGCCAGCAAAAAGAGAGATGTAAATTCCAGCTAAAGCAAGCCAGTTCAACCATTCCATACTATAGTGTTATACCTAGCAAGTTCATTCCTAATTTATCTGCAGCCCAAATTAGCTCGTCAGCATTAAAACCAGAGACGTGTACACAGTTATTTTCTTCCGTTATTCCGGTAAAGTTACCTTCTTCCAGGACAACTACGGTAGTTGTTGAGCTAGCGTCTGCGCAGGTCTTTAACGGGATATCCGGGTTTGGAGGGTCGGCATCTCTAGTGTATGCGCCCGTTGCTTTGATTCCATAAAAACCAAATATACGCGAGATCTCGTAGGCTGCGACAGCGACTTTAGGGAGCTCCGGACCTTGCGGGTCTGAAGTCAGATAAACTTTTTTAGCTGAAAGTATCTTCTGAACGGCCGAATCGTCTATAGGTATCGAGCCAGCTTCCCGCGGGTCTAACCTGAACTGTATTGGTTGTTGCTGGCCTTGGTACGTTACATAAGTTCCAAATGTGCCGTCTCCAACATCATAGAAAGTGTAATTGCCGATTTGAAATCCATTTTGCGGCGAGTCCTGCTTCTTACTTTGCTGGTCATTGCTGTAGCTTACATACGCAAAGCCAACAGTCGATGCGGACATCGATATTATTATGAATATCACTATTGCCTTCTTCCAGAAGTTTGATTTCTGCTTTGGCCTTTGAATCGGAGGCAAGTTAGTTTGTTCTGCCATTTAACTGACTCAAACGGTAATCATAAAAACATTATGGCTTAGTCATTTGTATTCTTCAGGAAAAAATTTCTTTAGTATGGTTATGATTTCTTCAGAGCGTTCCTTGTTGAGTATCCACACGTGCTCTCTGCCATGTGGCCAGCTTATGAGCAAACCCTTTTTCCTAAGGCCTTGCGCAGTATTCATTATATCCTTTCTAATGTTTGGAGGGAATCCCTTGGGAACATCGGACTCGTAAATATGATACGCGTGCCAAGCGCCCTTAAGAACAAATTTGTGCAGAAGCATGGCTTCCAATTCTTCCTCCGTTAAACGTTTCTTTTTCGGGTCGATGGCCATATTAATATGTATATTTACTGTACATATCATGCATAATATTTAAATACTCTTATTTCCTCAAAGGTAGTATGGCGGGACAACTTTCGCTTTTCCTGGAGACCTTTGGAGATACCCCCTTACTAAGGACGCTAGAATTTTTCTTAACATACCCGGACTTCGACTACACTAAATCTTACGTGGCTAAGGAAACTGGCGTGTCCAGGGTTACGATAGATAAAGTCTGGAAACACTTTGCCAAAGCCGGAATTATAACTAGAAGCAGGACTTTAGGTAAAATCGAGATGTGGAAATTGAACAGAGAAAACCCAAAGGTCAAAGTACTGATGCAAACTGCAGTTAACTTATCTTTAGGCTACTTAGAAAGCCTAAAAACCAAAGCTGTGGTTCGAGCGTAGTATTTCTTAGAAATTAAAAAAATAAAAAAGAAAGGGCTTTCGCCCCTCAGACTTATGCTACTGTTGGTGCACTTACTGTTATTACGCCAGCAGTGCTCTTGACATTAACCTTTGTACCAACGAGCTGTGCTCTGAATTCAGAGTGTCTCTTCAGTACTTCGGTTGCTGCTCTTGTCTCGTCTGGACCAACACCAATTACGGTCATTGCTGTCTTTGTTCCGCCAAAGGCATTGTCCCAAAGCGCGATTTGAGCGCCGTCAAGTGGTATGCCTAAAGTTGTTGCAACTTCAGTTCCACATGCTGGGTATGTCAATCCAAGTGCTTCTGCAGTCAATCTGTTGACACAAGGTCCGCCAATCAAGATCAGGTTTGAAGCTGTCTTGTCAGTAACTTCTGTGTCCAGTCTTGCAACTGCGCCAACGAATGGCTGTGTTGTTGCAGGTGTGCTTGGTCCACTTGGTGTAGGTGCTGTGAACAATGCGCCAGTTTCAGCTACGAATGCATTTCCGTTTCTTGCTTCACCAACTGCTAAGGTTACATCTGCAGTCTTTATGTTGCCGCTGTCATCCTGATGGACATGCCAGATAGAACCTGCGGTTGTTGCAGCATATCTGTCATTGTCGTTGTCAGTTGACTGGTCCAGGAATCCTCCGCCCGAGGTTGCGTAGCCGTTAACTGAAAAAGGCTGATCCTCATTATCTTGGTCGCCGACTAACACTTCATCTTCGCCATCGTCAAATATCATTTCTGTTATGACTTCGTCGTTTGGCGTGTCAGAAATATCGCTGCTTTCCTGAACTGCTATTTCAGCATCACCGTCGTTATCGCCTGAGTCTCCGTCGCCATCATCGTTTTGGGCAAGTTCTTCGTTAAGCACAAAAACATTCTCGCCATTTGTTTCGTAAGCGTTGCCGCCGTCAGCGTCTATGTCGTCAGATTCTACATTTTGGGCATAAGCATCTGCAAGGTTTCCATCAACAAGCGTTACTGCTGCAAGGTCGTCTGCACCGTCACAGTTGGCAGTTTCCTCGAATTGCAAGGTTATTTCACCAATTCCGGAAACGTCGAATGTCTCATCTGAACCGTCTAGGTCCAATGTGCCGTCTCCAACGTTGACAGTCTTTGTTCCACCAGTAGTATCGTCCTTAAAGGTTACTTCGTCATTGTCAGTGTCTATCTTTTGTAGCTCTAAGACTCTTGTTGTCTGACCTGCGGAGTTTACGAGCAACTTTGTGCCTTCCAGATCGCCTATGCTGACATCTTCGCCTTTCACGATTGCCGCATCTTCATACTTAAAGATAGTACCGTCGCCGTTTACATCAGTTGTTCTGGTGTCGCCCCAATTGCCGTCTATGTCTCCATCTTCACAATTGGTGGCGCCTTCAAGGTTGCCATCTATGTCCGGGTCAAATGACTCGAACAGCAACATCGAATTAGAGTCGTCTCCAAAGAAGAGTGCAGCGTTGTCGCCAGAGAACACTGGTATTTCAACAGCCTTACCTTCATTGTTTGTGAAGGTAAATGAACCATCGTCAGTTCCTGCCTCAAAGTTTATGTTTTCGGTGTTGCCTGACAAGCCCAAATAGCTAATCTTAAAGTTTCCGAATATTGGGTCTGTCCAGTCGCTTCCATCAGTTGTGGAGCCAAGGTTTAGTTCGTCATCTGTCTCGGTTTCAACTGTAAATCCACCCCATTCACCAGCTACGGGAGAATCAATTGTTGCCATAGTTGACACGTCAGGATCTCCTTCCCTGTCTCCGATGTCAATGCCGTTTATCTGCACGTCGTCGCCCTCTTTCAGCTTTGTAACTACCGAGCCCAGAGTTAACTCACAGGCATCTTCGCCGACTGCGCCGTGGATAGCAAATACATCAGATACGCCAACTCTTAAGTCATCGAACTTTTCATCATTGCCTTCGTCGATGAACTTTGTTGTGCCGTCAACGCTGACGCCACATCTTTGTGTTGGTGCATTTGGGTCAGTTACTGAAGTAACTAGTACTGTATGGCCTTCGAATGTGTATGTGTCGCCTTGTGTCAAAGTCACTATGGCTTTTCCAGTCAGCAGCTCTAATTCATCCAGCTTGCCGTCTGCATCATTGTCCTTTGCGCTTGTTATGATGTAAGGCTTTCCTTGGATATCCAAACGTGTGTTTTCCAAATCATCGGAAATAGTTCCAGCATCTGTGTCATCAAAGTCTATGTTAGAGTCGAAGTCCAACTTGAAAGAGTTGACTTGTTTGTTGTTTGGTACTCTTACATAATCTCCGACTTCTTTTTTGCCATCATCGTTTCTGTCGTATACCAGTCGCGGGCCGTCTACCGCATCAAAGTTAATTCTTTGCGTGTAGCCCTCTTCATTGTCCGTGTTGCCCTTGGAATCATCGTAGTTTCCGTCTGCCAAGATTGTTGGCAAATCAGAATCGTCCAGGCCTGCGCCGATCATGTCTCCAAAGGTTTCTGGTACTGTACCATCAGGCTGCGCTAGGTTTAGTGGGTTTCCAGCTTGTTCAACCTTTGCACTTTCTCCAGAAACTGCTGCTGGGGCTCCTCCGCCACCTGCTGTGGCTGATGCTTGTAAGCCTACGCCTACATCAACTGCACCGATAATATCTGCTGGTAATGCGTCTTGGCCTACCACAATGGTAAAGGCACCTGCGCCGCCAGAGACAAATGGTGCCGGGAACGTCGACAAGTCTGATGCTGCTGCTACAGCAGACATCATTGTTGCGCCGATAAACACTGCGCCTGTCGAAATTGCCGCTATTTTCTTTATTGCATTTTTTGCTTTTATTACAAATTCCATTTTTCTCATATACCTCAAAATATTTTGCAAGAGTTCAGCAAACATTGCTGCGCTTGCCGTGTCTCCAATCTGAACTTGCGTTCAGATGGACCAGCTGAACTTCGTTCAGCTCGGTTTGCAAAATTTTCGACTCAAACCCTTTTAACTCAGCTAGTGCTGAATTTAGTTGGGTTGTTAATTCAAAACCCGATAAATTCGTTTAAATACATTATGGTCTGGTCCATAATTTTCACTATACAGCAACAAAATAATCAATTCTCAATATGGAAAAACATAGTAAAAAAATGCGTTTTTCCATCCGCAAATCTAATTTGCGATATAGAAAATAATTCTTTGCCCTATAAATCTTTAAAACTTACCTTACGGTCTTTAACTTATGGCTGAAGAAGATTTGCTAGGGGATGAAGAGGTAGAGCAAATCATCGAAACTGGCAAGACTATAGAATACGACCCTAACGAAGTTGTCTATGCGGACAAGGCTTCTGAGCCAAAAAAGCGGAAAAAGACTGACAAAGACAAGATAGTAGACCCGCAGGAAGAGATTGGTAAAATAATAAAGGAAGAACAGCTGCAAGTTCAGTCTAAACCGCAGCCAAAACCCGAGCCTAAGCTGCTTGAGCAAACCAAAAAGCCGGTTCTTACCGCTCATGACATCTTAACTAAATCTGAAGAGGAGATTAAGCGAGCCGCGCAAGTTGAAAGCAAGCGCGAGACTTACGGTCTTCTGCAGGATTTGAAAATAATCACTGCAATTTTGCTTGGTAAGAAGCAAAACAAGGATCTCTCAAAAGTTCTTGACACTGACAAATCCTTCACTTCAAAACAAGTTAAGGGCCTCGAGGAACAAGGCCTGATAAAAAAGGAAGTCCAAGGTCGTGAAGTTCACTATGAAGTTGACCAGTTTAATGTGATGAAATTCTTGCAAACAAAAGTTGTGATCAAAGTGAAAGACACTAAAAAAGTGGCGCAATCTGAACAGAGTTCAGCTGCGCCTCGCGGCAAAGCCGCTTCGGAGGAAACGAAAAAAGATGGAAAATAACCCGCCAGTCAGCAACGGGAACGGAAAAGAACTAAAGTACGAGCTGCAGCTCGGCCAGCTACTGATAATAGTAATTGTAGGAATTTTACTATCGGTTGGCGCTGGCTATTTGCTTGGAAAGCAAATTGGCTTCTCACAAGGCACATCTACTGTGCAGGTGGACAAGCCAGCTTACTGCAACGTTGACAAGCTGTCTGATAGAATTAAAGTCAGCTGCAACGAGCTCGGAGATTTAAGCTTGGACTCGTTGTGCAGATTTGGCAGCCCAGAACTGAAAGATAAAGTCAGAATTGTACTAATTGGCTCAAACTAAGCCTGCGAGGATTTCTTCCCTGCAGGTTTTAGTTTCTTGAGCTCGCGCTCTAGAAGTATGTTTTGAGCTTTCAGATTCTTGACAAGCTTGTCATATTGATGCAGCCTTGCTATCAAGTCATTAATTACTCCGTTTAGGCCTACGAGGTCGTCTGAAACTTGTGAAGGCTCATAAACTTCGATTGAGGATGGCATCCAGTCAAAAATCACGCCAATTAAAGTCGAGAGTTCTGCAAAATCCGCATCTATTTCAACAAAGCCTGAGTAGAAGTTGTCACTTTTCCCAACCTTGACTTTCTGCGCCTCACGCACCTTGATATCTTTAACTTTAATTTCTGGCACATCTGCACCGAATTTGTCTCCAACTAGCGCCAGCGTTTCGTTAACGTGCATCTCAGGAGCGCCAAGAATTTCAATTATCAATCTCGCTTTTAGCCAAGGCTTGTCTCTGTTCATTTCAGAACTCCCAATTTTACTTTTTTAAAGTTATGCGCTTTGGGGAAGCAACTTTAAAAGATCGCCAGTTTTCCAAATTTTAATTTTATTTTGTTCTTCAAAATGCTTGTCTGCAGTCCAAATGCCATCGTTTGGGATTGCTAAAGCTAAGGCGATAAATTGGAAATCATTTGGGTGCGAGATTAAATTTTGCGCCTGCGGGATAAGATCTTCATACTTGCTTAATGGGACTGCGGTAAAGTAACTGGTTATAAAGTGCGCTAAAGTTCGCACTTCAAATTCCTCAAATCCAGTTTTACTGCTAATTAATTCGATGTGCGAAAAGATTTCCTTAATTATAATCTCCGGTGCATAAAATTTAAACCTGGACTTGAATACTATTTTTCTGGCAGTAGAGTCTTTAATCAGGGCGGCCAGAATGGAATTAGTATCCACGATTAAGTCCATTTGCCTTTCTTTTTCAACTCTTGCTTAGTTCTTTCCCAAGCGTCAGCTTTTATCTTTTCGCCAATTTCAAAGGCGTCTTTTCCAGTCAGTTTGCTTTTTGCAACTAGCTTTTCAAATAATTCCAGCTGTTCAACTTTTTCGGCCATAGCTTTTCTGGCAACTTCGCTCCAAACTATTTCTGGGTGCGCCTTTAGTTTGGCCTGCAATTCTTCCGGTACGGATAATGTCATATTTGCCATAACGCAAAACCTTCCTTCCGCATGTTTTGCGGAATGTCTAAATCTTATTTAGACATATGTGTATACACATAATACACATATTTAAGCTTTGGGGTAGTAACTAAGTTATAAAAACTTCACCAACAAACTAAGCATATGGATAAAGTAGATGCATTTGCAAGTTTGGTTTTGATTGGCGGATTGGTATTGTTCGCAATATTCCTAATGTGATTTGGACTTTAGCAAAGCTAGAGTTAAAATCAAAAGTACTGCTATAAAGAGCGCCATCGCTACATTCAGGTTCTGGTCTTTAGAACTAAAGACTGCCGCACCAGTAACTCCTGTGTAATTATATTCAGAAGTTGTGGTTTTAGTTTTATTTTCGATCGGAGCTTCGCCTTCAATTACTAAATCAAGACTCCTTTCGTCAACTAAAGTTCCGTTCTGCAGCAACTTCAGGTCGTAAGTTGCATTTGTTTCTGGCAAAGTTACTGGAAATTCAAAAGTCTCTGCTGCCTTTGGCCCCAATCCTATGTCCTTTGTGCTTTCGCCAACCAGTTCTAACGTAAAGTTTTGTTCAGAATTAAGTTTATTCTCGACACGCGAATACAAGCTAATCTGCCTTCCGGGATAAAGCAGCTTTGCCCTTGAATAAAAGCTCGTTATCTCTCCGCTTTCTGTCTCATTCGTAGTGTTTCCTTTTATGATTTCAATATTTTTTGTATCATCAACCTTGTCATCACCCAGGGCTACACGAGCCCTGAACTGATAATTGCCTGGCTCAATGTCAGTCCTGACTGTATTAACTAAAAACACATCTGTGACTTGGCCTGCAAAAACCTGAATTTCTTGCTTGTTGCCGTTCCATCCTTCCTTAGTAAGCGGCTTGTTCTTGTCAAAAATGTAAGAATAAACCTCAAATGTTTTCGTTGTTGAAAATTTATTTCTAACTTCAACTGTTGTTAAGAAAGTTTGTCCAGTCGCAACAACTTGCGGATGGTTTAAAATAGTTATGTCAAAATTTCCAGTCGTGCTTGCTGCTGCGGTTGTTGTCTTCGCGCTCCCGCCGCTGCCAGAACTCGTACTGGCTTTGCAATCAGAACTTTCAGGATTTTTCCCCTTTACAATTATCAAAAACTTGTCTTCATTGTTTGCAGAGTTGGTGTCATTGCAGTACGGCTGCAAGATTTTAGCTTTGATGTAATATGCTTCAGTCCCGCAAATCTCATCTGCGGCCTTCTGATGTGAACTGCTATCCTCGCATTTTATGTCGTAAGTTGAATTGTAGGGATTTCTCAAAAAGTCTCCAAAGAAATCTTCAATTTCGTACTGGATTAGGTAGGGGTGTGTCAAGTTAGAGCAGCTTAAGTCTATGACATTCAAATCATAATCGATAGTGTCGCGGTAACCATAAATCACATCAGTTGCGTTCACCTCCAAGCTCAAATCACAAGCAATCGAGCTTGAATCAATAACTTCGATAGTCGCACAATCGCTGTCGTCAGCCGAATTGCTATCATTTACAGAACTTGCAGTAATTGTGCCGCATATTGTGTAGTTCCCTGTTGCATTTGGGGTCCAAGAGCCAGTGTTTACGGTGGTGTAAGAATTTACAAAAATCGTAAAGTTACTTTCTTTAACAAGAGAACCGTTGATACTAATATTATAATCTACGGATACGGAAATATTGTCTGTTTGGCCTGAAACGTGATCTAAATTTGTTACTTTGAACAGCTTATCGTAATTAAGATTAAGTATTCCAAGAGTTAAAGCGCAATCTCCGTCCAGACAAACGTCTAGTTTAATCCCGGTTGCCTGTTGCAAGCAACTGTTGTTCGCCCCGGGGGTCGGAGAACCTTCGCAGAAAGTTCCATTAAGTAATTGCAAAGTATTTCCTTCGTCTGCTATATTTGTATACGTAACATTTTCGATGATATTGCCCGCGCTATCATTTAACGCTATCCAATCCTCTTCATTAAAACCGAATGAGCTTGCGTCTATAAGCGTGCCACTGTAATTATAACTATTCGCAAAAGTTCCTGCACTTTCTGCGATAATAACAAAAGTGTATGATGGCATCATCCAGCTACCATTGACCAAACTTAGTGTGTGGCGAGTTGGGTCTAGAACCGTCCAACCGCTAAGATTTACGTCCATAGACTCATTATTATACAATTCGAGCCACTCTTCACTTTCATTTACAGGGTCGTACATTATTTCAGAAATCTGAATTGCTGCAACAGGTATGATTAAGCTTGCTAAAATCAGCAAAACCAGTGGCCAACGCATACTTTTTACAGTATTTTCAAGAATAAAGCATTTACTCAGGCCAAGAAGTGAACAATATATAAAAACAACTTGAAGTTATTCGTGGTTAGGTGCTTTAATGGTATTCGAATTTCTGAAGAAAAAGAAGATGGCATATGAGGATGAGCTGCCTCCAATTCCGGACGAACCTGAAGAGCTGCCTCCTTTACCGCCGCTTCCAGGCGAAGAGGAATATGGGGCTCCACCAGAGTATGAAGCGCCGCCAGCTTGGCCAAAAGCGCCAAGAGGATTAGCTGCGCCTGAAGCGCCACCACTTCCTGAAATGCCCACTCAAGTTGCTCCGCAAGTACGCATGGGTGCTGAATGCGTTTTTGTGAGAATTGACAAATATCGAGATGTAATGAAAAAGATTGATGATATGCAAGATAAGCTAGCGGAATTGCAATCAACTCTAAACCGAATTTCTGCAATCAAAGGCAAAGAAGCAGAAATAATTGATGGCTGGAATGCAATGCTCCAAGAAGCAAAATCAAAAATAGATGACGTAAACTCAAAGCTGTCAAAAACAGAAGTTTGTTAACCTCATAAGGCCTGAAGCTTAACAATTCTAAGGAGCCGGAATCGTCAAGCCTAATGGAACTGATTCACACATATTATTTTGACATACTGCCTTAAATTCGCGGCCTGCAAAACCGCACTGACCTATTAAGGCGCAATGCTGAACCGTTGCGGCGGACTCAGGTAGACTCTCCCAAGTACTTTTATATTTTTGATTGATGGCATCTGGGCAAGCATTGCCAAAGCAGGCGGCTGGTGTCAAAACGCAATCCGAGTCTTGCGTGCAAGCTCTAAGAGGTACAATCTTGGCATATGTCTCTTGGTTATATAAAAAGAAAAATAGAATTACAATTATAACAACTGCAACAATAACCGGGATTCTTTTATCCATTTAAACTCCTAAGTGTTCTTTTAAGTCCCTTATATTTTTCTGCAGGTTTTCCAGAGCTTTCTGGCTTCCAACAAGATAATCTTGTTCAGTATCTAGTCTTGGCGCTGCAATCCTCTTCGTCTTATGCGCAGTTACTTTTGCTACAGTGGTTTTTGTTTTTTTGAAATCGAGCTCATGTTTAAGGGCCTCTTTTAGCAAGTGTTTGTTTAATTCGGCTGCGTCTTTCAAAACATCGCTAACCATCTCGCGAGCTTTTGCAATCTCTATGAGCTTATCTTTGTGCAAATCTCGCGCTGAGAACGCACTGTCTGCGCCTTTTTGAAAATCACTTGCGCAGCTTGTTAACAAGCTCCGGACTCTAGAATACTCATTGACCTTAACATACTCGTGTTCGTGAGCGGCCATAATTAAACTTAAAGTCTTTACTTTAAATATCTTTTTAGCGCGCCAGTAGTCTAATAGTATGATACGAGCTTCCCAAGCTTGAGGCCCGGGTGCGATTCCCGGCTGGCGCATTATTTTTATACCCCGAAGTTCTGGCAACGGATTCCACTTAAGGCAAATGAGATACAAAATTAAACACGGGGAAGCAGACGAATTCAGAGTTTACAGGAAATTCAGTTACAGGCCAAACTCCCTCGGCTTGAGAGGCTTTCTCGCAACAACATTCGCAGCAATAGCGATCTTTCTGTTAATTCCGCTGCCAGACGAGATTCTCGTGGTACCTGCTCTTGCAAAAGGCTTCCAACACCTTTTGCAAATAGAATTTGCTCGTGCTGCGACTTACGCTTATCTTTTTTACAAATCTATCGGAATCATTTTCTTGATTCTTGCAGTAATTCTTGGTGGCAGCATACTCTTGGAACGTTTCAAAAAGAAAGTCAGAGATCGGGTTGAGAGAAGCTTAAAAAGCATCTGAGGTTTCTGTTCTTATTGGGCCGATGGTCTAGTGGTATGACGCATCCTTGACAATAGAAATCAAAAGGGATGAGATCGCAGGTTCGATCCCTGCTCGGCCCATTTGCGGAGATACCCAAGCGGTCAACGGGGTACGGCTTAGGACCGTATGGCTTAGTGCCTTCGTAGGTTCAAATCCTACTCTCCGCATTTTTCATTAGTTTTTTATACTTCAATTTTACTTTTTGAGCTATGGCCACTAGCAAGTCCAAGTTCTCGACCACCGAACAGTTTTTGGGTCAGATAAAGGCGCTAGTGATATTAGTTGTACTTGTGCTATCCATAGGTACGTTAGGTTTCGTGACAATCGAACACTTGAATCCAACTGGTGCATTTGCAGCAACTTTAGAAACTTTGGCTACTGGAGGCAAAAGTGGCGGAACATACGACCCAGTAGATACGCTGCATTTAATCATAAAGTTCTTTGGCGCAATAATAGTTTGGTTTGCACTTTGGACAACTTTTGGATTGGTAATTGAAGGTAAATTTGGAGAATTTTTCAAGGAGGTGAAAATCTTGAATCAAATAAAAAACTTGAAAGGACACTACATAATATGCGGTGTTGGTCGAGTTGGCAAGCACATAGGTGAGAGGCTCGAGAGGGCTGAAAAAGAAGTAGTTTACATAGAAAAAGACAAGGACGCGATAGCTCGCCTAAAAGCTGCAAATTCGCTTGTTATGGACGTTGGTCCCATTGATGAACACGTGCTACTTGATGCTGGAGTTCAAAGAGCCGAGGGCTTGGCAGTTTCTCTTGGGGACGATGGCAAAAACTTGCTTTTGGTCTTGACCGCGCGGGAACTTAACCCCGACCTTAAGATTGCTGCAAGAGTTAACGATGCAAAACTGGTGCCGAAATTCAAAAGAGCTGGTGCGGACTTTATAATACTTCCAGAAGCTCTTGGCGGAATCAAGCTTGCAGACGCACTGATGGGCAAAGTTGACAACAAGCACGTATTCGTCAGGGAATAACTTGAACTCGAGGTGAGTTCGAGGATTGAAAAACAGGTAAACCTATATGTTTTTCAATAACACAAACTCATAGAGTTTGCGGGATTGCCGAATCGTACCTCCTTTATATCTGTTGATTCGGCAATAGAAATCAATTTAATCGTTAGCACTTAGCGTTCAGCATGACGCAAGTTGATAAGGTACTGGAGATAGTGCAGAAGAGCCAGGGCGTTCTTCCAGTTGAAGTCGCCTCAAAGCTTAATCTTGACAGTTTCTTGGCTAATGCGTATCTTTCTCAACTAGTTGAATCCGGTAAAATAAAACGCAGCACAGTGCGGGTGGGTGGCTCTTATCTTTACTTCCTGCCTGGCCAGGAAAAGCTTGCAGAGTCAAGAATCGGTAGCCTCATAGGCCCTACGCAAAAAACCGCACGGATGTTTGCGCCAGAAGGCGCTGAAAAGGCTACGCCGGAAGTTGAACAAAGGCGCTTAGCATTTGTAAATCGCTTGAAGGACATTGAAAGCGGTGAAACTAAACTTCGGCAGGCGAAAAAAATGTCTCCCAATCAGTTTACAGAGCCAGGTAACAGGATTATGCCTATCACGCTAAAAAAGGTCTCGCAAGACGTTGTTGGTCATGAGCCATCAGTCGCAGTTGGCGGCCAACTAATGCCAAAGCCAAAGAAAGAGGAAGTTGTTGAAGAAATAGAAACTGTTCCTGAACCTGCAAAAGTGGAACCTGAGTCAGAAGAAATTGTAGAGACCGAACCTGAAGAAGTAACTTACGAGGAACTTGAGATAAAAACGGGCATAGAAGAGCAGCCAAAAGTCGAGCAGAAAGAGGAAGAAAAGCCTGCTAAATCTTTTGCGCGCGAAGTCTTTGAGAAGACATTCTTCAAGAAACCTGAAGCACCTTTGGAGCCTGGAAAAGTTGTGGATACCGCTCTCGCATTCCTGGTTGATGCTGGCGCAGACATAATTTCAAAGGAACTGAAGAAGAAAGGCAAGGACGCAGACATCGTTGCAGATATTCCAACAAAGATTGGCAACATCAAAATGCTGATTTTGGTTCGAGATAAAAAATCAATTACTGAAGCAGATTTATCTATAGCTTACACCGAGGGCATACACCGAAAGTTCCCCGTGCTTTTCATAACAAACGGCAAGCCAACAAAACTTGCAAGAAAGTATCACGAAGTCATAGCCGGCTTGGTGAAGTTCAAGAGCCTCGAAATCAAGTAACCCTTTTAAACCTGAATTCTGGAATCAGTTTATAGCGGGATGGGGGAGTTTGGAGTTCCCGCCGGGCTCATAACCCGGAGGTCGTAGGTTCAAATCCTACTCCCGCTATACTCTCTTCTTACTTTCTGTGAAATATGCGATAAATTTTTGAATTTCGTAGAAATTCTTATACGCCATATGAATGTACCCTCAGTTGTATTTGGAACTCTTCTAACACTCTTCGTTAAATTTAAACTATCGGCTAAATAACGCATTATTTTAACAACTGGATAATTTTTTTGGCTTTGTGAAAGTAAAATTTCACCATGTCCTACGTATCCTTCGGAGTCTATTAGACCAGAAAGTAAGCCTAAAATTTTATTCCGGTCACTTACAATACATCTAGATTTCAGTTTCTTAGCTTCAGTAAGAAGGTGCTTAAATAGCTTTTTAGAATTTACACGAATATAAACTACATTATACCTTTTGTCTTTCACTTCATAACAATTATATCCGCATTTTTTGAGAAGATATTCTAAGAATTTTATAATATCTTTATCTTTGACAGAATTTAGAGAAAACACTATCTTGTAATGTCTATCTTTCGCCCTATAGTTTGCATAACCATCGCCTAGAAATAACCCCAGTATATAACTTCGCTCTTTTGTTGTTAATGCACTACCCCGCATTTAATTTTAAAACCCTATGTAGTTTATAAGGTTTATGAAAATCTGCGGGATTGACGAAGCGGGCAGAGGTCCGGTTATTGGTCCTCTTGTGATCTCTTGCGTCGCGCTAGAGGAAAGCAAATTAATCGAGTTGGAGAAAATCGGTGTTAAGGATTCTAAACTCCTGTCAGCAAAACAAAGAGAAAAGTTGTATGATCAGATTATAAAATTAGCGCATTCTTATAAAATAACTATAATTTCTGCCCAAGAGATAGATTCTCGCGCTAGTGTTGGATTAAACCTGAACCAATTGGAGGCTTTGAAAATTGCAGAGCTAATCGACAACATAAAGCCTGATGTGGTTTATGTTGATTCTCCAACTTCGCCGGATCCAAATAAGTTCGAACAAATGATTCGTAAGGATTTGAAGCATCCGTGCGACATACATGCAGAATGGAAAGCTGATTTGCATCACCGAATAGTTGGTGCGAGCTCAATACTTTCAAAAGTGACGCGAGACCGAGAAATCGAGAAAATAAAGAAAGAAATCGGTATGGATTTCGGCTCTGGCTATCCTGCAGACCCGGTCACAAAGAAATTCGTTAAGGAACATTGGGAAAACGCCTTAGCAAAGTATATTAGGAAAAGCTGGGGTACTATTAAGGAATTAGAAAAATTAAAAAACCAGAAAACTATTGCGGAGTTTGAAGACTAATGGCCTTAGACATTCAAAAGAGAGTTTACAGTTCTGATGTTCAAAGCAAGAAAGAAGGCTCTGAAGTGGTTGTAGCCGGCTGGGCTGCTGAAGTAAAGAGTTTGGGGAAAATTGCATTCATTAAGCTGCGAGATAGAGACGGTTACTTGCAGCTTGTTTCTACGGACGCGAAACTTATTGGCAAAATTTCAGATCTGACTAACGAATCGGTAATCCTTGCTAGCGGTAAAGTGAAGAAATCAAAACTAAAGGCGGGCGGCAATGAAGTTGAACTAGAAAACTATGAAATTCTTTCAGAAGCAGACCCGAAACTGCCGATTGACATGTCCGGAAAGATTGAAACTGATTTGTCAAAGAGGTTAGATTGGAGAGTTCTGGACTTGAGAAGACCAGAACATGGTGCTGTTTTCAAAATCCAATCAAAATTAGTTGAGGGCGCAATCGAATGGCTTACAAAAAACGGATTTACGATTACATTTACTCCATGCCTCTTGGGTTTCCCATCAGAATCTGGCTCAGAAATGTTTGAGTTGCCTTACTTTGAAAGAAAAGCTTTCTTACGGCAGGACCCGCAACTGCACAGACAGCTGACAGTAATTTCTGGAGTTGAAAGAATTGCAGATATTGGAACAAGCTGGCGTGCAGAGCTTTCTCACACCACTAGACACTTGACAGAGCACAGGACTTTAGCGGTTGAGGCTGGTTTTATCAAAGATGAATATGATGTTATGAAACTCGAGGAACAGCTCGTTGTGGCAATGATAACGAAAGTTCTGCAGGATTGCAAGGACGAGTTAAAATATTTCCCAAATGCAGACTTGAAAATTCCAAAAACTCCGTTCCCCGTTCTAGAATTTCCAGATGTTTACAAAATCTTGGAAAAAGCAGGCCATAAAGAGCACAAAATAGACCCGGAAGCTGAAAAAATTCTTGCTAAACACGTGAAAGAAAAATATGGAAGCGATTTCTTTTTCCTAAACCGATTCCCATTCGAAGAAAAACCATTCTATGTAATGCGAAATGACGCAGAGCCAAAATATGCAAGAAGCACAGACATGATTTACAGGGGAGTTGAGTTAAGCTCTGGCGGCCAAAGAGAGCA